>Ga0255346_1001256_pt1 | contig 36685 bp, 34 predicted proteins | sample wastewater_treat_FD_194410 | JGI IMG/M metagenome (GOLD analysis project Ga0255346, IMG submission 194410) | Wastewater microbial communities from Lulu Island WWTP, Vancouver, Canada - plant22 | ecosystem: Engineered > WWTP > Wastewater > Unclassified | place: Canada: Vancouver, British Columbia...
TCTAAACTTAGAGGAATTGAAACCGTACCAAAACCGACACAGGTGGGTAAGGCGAGAAGCCTAAGGCCAACGAGTGATTGGTCCCTAAGGAACTCGGCAAACAAGCTGGGCGTAAGTTCGCAAGATGCCCTCCCTAGCTGCTGTTTTACAGCGGAAGGGCGCAGCTAAAGTTTTTCTGGCGACTGTTTACCAAAAACACAGCTCCCTGCAAAATCGTAAGATGAAGTATAGGGGGTGAAACCTGACCGATGCGAGAAGGTTAAAACTGGCGATGTCAGTGCTTGCACTGATGTTGACTGGTCGAAGCCCTCGTCAATGTCGGCTGTAACTATAACGGTCCAAAGGTAGCGCAATTCCTTGTCAGGTAAGTTCTGACGCGCATGAAAGGTCCAACGACTGGAAAACTGTCTCAGGGACTAGCTCGGTGAAAATGCGAACCCGGTGAAGACGCCGGATACCTGCGGCAAGACGAGAAGACCCCGGGAGCTTTACTGTAGCCTGGTATTGTTTTAGGGGTTAGGTTGCGTAGCGTAGTGGGGAGGCGATGAATTCTAGCTTTCGGGCTAGAAGGAGCCGACAATGAAACACCCATCTTCCTAACTTTTAAAACTAATTTAAAAGGAAAAAACTTTTAATGACAGTGCTTGGCAGACAGTTTTTGTGGGGCGCAATCCTCCCAAAAAGTAACGGAGGAGTTTATTAAGGTCAGCTTGCTCCGGATGGAAATCGGAGTGAAAGTGTAAAGGCATAAGCTGGCTTAACTGCAAGAGTGACAACTCGCGCAGATGCGAAAGCAGAACTTAGTGACCCGATAGCTCTTAATAGAAAGGCTAAAGACAACGGACAAAAGCTACCCCGGGGATAACAGGCTGGTGAGGTCCGAGAGTCCACATCGACGACCTCGCTCGGCACCTCGATGTCGGCTCACCACATCCTGGGGCTGAAGAAGGTCCCAAGGGTTGGGCGGTTCTCCCATTAAAGTGGTACGTGAGCTGGGTTCAAACCGTCGTGAGACAGGTTGGTCTCTATCTGCCGTAGGCGTTCGATACTTGAAAGAAGCTGTCCATAGTACGAAAGGACCTGGATGGACGCACCTCTGGTGTACTGGCTTTCCTGCTAAGGGAATCGTCAGGTAGCTATGTGCGGTTTGGATAAGAGCTGAAAGCATCTAAGCACGAAGCCATTCTTAAGATAAGGTATCGTTAAGAGCGCTAGTAGACTACTAGCTTGATAGGCGTTAGGTGTAAGAACAGTAATGTTTTTAGCCAAGACGTACTAAAGCTCGAAATTGCGAACACCTGTTTAAAGATATTTAAAAATAAAAGCCAGTGATTTAGCTTAATATGTACCACCCGATTCCATTTCGAACTCGGAAGTGAAAGTATTAAGCCCCGATGATACTTCTTATGAGGGAAAGTAGGGTTTGCTGGCTTTTTATTTTTTAAATAATTTTGTATAATATTTTAAGTTCGTTAATTTTTATGAAAAGATTATTTAAAAAAATAATAATTGGAGCTGGTTATTTAGTTATAATTTTTGGAATAGTCTATTTAGTTTTTAATTCTATTTACCAGCCAACTTGTTTTGATGGTTTTAAAAATCAAAACGAAGAGGGAGTTGATTGCGGAGGAGTCTGCGCTCCTTGCGAATTACAAACTTTGCTTTATCCCGTAACTTTAAACAAAGTTTATTTTGTAAACAAAGAAGGAAATAATATTGATGTTGCAATTGAAATTAAAAATCCTAATGCTAATTGGGGAATAAGAAGTTTCGATTATCAGATAGATTTTTTGGATGAAAATGGAAGTGTTATTCCCGGATCGTTATACGGTAACTCATATATTTTACCAAATGAAACAAAATGGATTATGGAATTAGCCAAATTTACTCCTTCAAATATTTCAACCATAGATTTTAAAATTAATACTTCAACAATTGTTTGGAATAAATTAAGGCCCTATATCAAAGAAGAAGAATTTTTTATTCAAAATGCTAATTTTAGAAAATTAAGTCCTCCCCAATTAGGTTCAGCTGAAATTACTGGCATTGTTTACAATAATTCTAATTTTGATGTTCAAAATGTAGAAGTTCAGGCGGTTCTTTATGATGCTCAGAATAGAATAGTTGCCATTGGCTTAACAAATCTTTATTCCCTTCCCTCAAAACGAAGTTCAGAATTTAGAATTTTTTGGCTTAAACCGTTGCCAGATGATACTGAAAACTTTGAATTATTCTTAAATACTAACTTACTAAGCGATGTTAATTTTATAAGGGAATATGGCTTATAATTCTAAAGGTATTGATTGGTGGCTACTAGTACCAATACTAACTTTATGCTTAATAAGTTTAATAGTTCTTTATTCTTTTACAATTTATAATCAAGATAATTTTATCTTTTTTTATCACCAGATTGTTTGGATAATTATTGGTTTAATCGTTTTATTTTTGGTTTCTTTAATAGATTTCAGATCAATAGCCAGCGACTATCAATTGATCATTATTCTTTATGGTTTAGAAATTTTGCTTTTAATCTCAACTTTGATTTTTGGAAGAGAAATTGGGGGGAATCAAGCCTGGCTTAGTTTTGGAAGTTTTTCAATTCAGCCAGTTGAATTTGCTAAAATAATTTTAATTTTATTTTTGAGTCGTTACTTTGCTGATAATAGTTTAAATATCAGGCAAAACAAATACGTTTTAAGATCGTTTTTGATAGTTTTACCGTTTTTGTTATTAGTTGGTTTACAAAGGGACTACGGTTCAGCATTATTACTTCTTGGAATTTGGTTTTTAATGTTTATTTTAGCTGGAGCAAAAATAACCCAAATATTATCTATTATTTTAATATTTTTAATTATTTTTTCTGTTAGTTGGTTTTTTCTTTTAGACCAAGTTCACAAAGACAGGATAATTTCAGTGATTTTTCCGGATTTTGATCCGTTTGGAGTGTCTTATAATCAGAATCAAGCACTAATTGCAATTTCTTCCGGAGGACTCTTAGGTAAAGGTTTTTCTCAGAGCACTCAAACCCAACTCGGATTTTTACCGGCAGCTCATACTGATTTTATTTTTTCAGCAATTGCTGAAGAATTTGGATTTATGGGGGTTTTGACAATTGTTGTTTGTTTTGCAATAATCTTTCAAAGACTTTTCAAGTTATCCTTAAATTCTGATAATAATTTTGTGAAGCTTTTTTCAATGGGCTATTTGATAATTATTTTTTTGCAGGTTTTTATAAATATTGGAATGAACTTGTCGCTGTTGCCAGTCATTGGAATTAGTTTGCCATTTGTAAGTTATGGCGGTTCAAATTTATTAGCTTTATTTTTAGGATTAGGAATTATCTTTAATATAATTAAAAATACTCAAAATGCCTAATTTAAATTTAACAGAAGATGAATTAAAAATATATCGAAAAAGAGAAAAAATTGGATTTTTCATAATGTTTTTAATAATTTTAATTCCAGTAGTTATTTGGTTATTTTTTGTTTTTTCAAATATTAATCAAAGTTTTACGGTTCAGCCGGAAAAAATCATAGTAATTAATAAAAACGAGGGCTTTTTAGAAATAGCTGATAAATTAGTTAAAGAAGAAATTTTGCCTTCAGATTTATCACCAGCTTTTAAAATTTATTTAATCATTTCCGGCAAAGCACCGCAGCTTAAAGAAGGAAGTTATGCATTAGCTGGCAATTATTCCCTAATAGACTTTGCTCAAATTTTTGTTACCGGACCCCAAGATATTACAATTACCATTCCTGAAGGTTATACTGTTTTTGATATTGATCAAAAGCTGTCACAAGCTGGTTTAATAAAAAAGGGGGAAATAATTGATTTAGCTCAAAAACCAAACCTTTTTGATTATCCATTTTTAAAATCGAATTCAATTACTTCTTTAGAAGGTTTTCTTTTCCCAGATACTTACAGGTTTTCTCAAAAGACAACAGCTTTTGAAATTATTGATAAAATGCTGAAAAATTTTGAAACAAAAGTTTATAAATCTTTACCAATTGAAATTCAAAATAGTCCTGATTCAATTGTTTTTAATATAATTTTAGCTTCAATTGTTGAAAAAGAAGCTCAAACCAGCGAAGATCGAAAAATGGTAGCTGATATTTTGGTTAGAAGATTAGAAAAAGAAATGCCCTTACAAGTTGATGCTACTATAATTTATGCTTGGAAAATTATTAATCCTGATTGGCAACCCCAAAACGGCTTATTATCAAAAACAGATTTAGAAATTAAATCCCCCTATAATTCTTACCTTAATAAAGGCTTACCTCCTTCAGCAATTTCTAATCCTGGGTTAGATGCAATTGAAGATGTCTTTGATCCCACTTCTAATGATTATTGGTATTATTTATCAACTCCAGAGGGAGAAATTATTTATTCTAAAACCCTTGAAGAACATAATAGGGCTATTGAAAAATATTTAAAATAGAATTTTTAAAATTTATTTTATATAATAAATTATGCTTTGGAAAACTTTAAAAGGTTTTTCTAATATAAGCATTTTTGTTTTAGCTGGTCTAGTTTTATTTTCTTTAATTTCAGCTTTAATATTTCTAAATTTAGATTCAGATAATTCTCAGACTATCGATTTATCACAAATTAATAATGCTTTAGATAAACCCTTAAATAAAGAGGTGGAAAAAACTTTAAAGGATTTAGAAGAAGATAAAAGTATCCCAAATCAAAATCCAAACCCTTCTTTAACTACAAAACCAGATGACTCTTCCTTGTTTGCTGGAATAAAAAATATTTTTTCAACTGATAATAGCGAAGATCAAACAGTTGAAAGCGATTCAATTATTTTTAATACTCAAAAGCCAACAACTTCTCCAACTGATATTATTTTTGATTCTTCAACTGGTTCTTTGTCTTTTAATATAGATTTAGAAAATGATGAAATTTTCTCTGAAGAATCTTCGAATTCTAATTCTAATACCCAACCATTTATTAAAATTTTAATTTCTCAAGTGCTTTTTGAAAACCAAGATAATTCAAAATTTGAGTTTATTGAACTTTTTAATCCCAATAATTTTGAAGTTAATTTAAGTGGTTGGTCATTAAGAAAGAGAGCAGGGGAAAGTGATTCAGTTTTAGTTTCTTCTAAAAAATTTATAGGGGTTATTAAACCAAATTCTTATTTTTTGATTTCTAATCCCTTAATTTCTCAAGATATAAATTCTGATTTAGTTTTTTCTGGATCAAGCTATTCAATAGCTAATTCTAATACTATTTATTTAATTGATTCTTCAAAAAGAATTGTTGATTTAATTGGCTGCGAAAAAGCTCCTCAATTTGAATCTGAAGCAGTCCAATGTCCTTTAAAAGGATATGCTTTAAGTAGAAAAACAATTATTGATAGCGATAACAACAAAAATGATTTTATAGTTTCTTTGCCAAATCCTCATAATTCAGCAGTTTCTGGTTTTATTGCTCCTTTAGAAGTTCAACAAAGTCCTTCACCAATCCCAAGTTCTATTTCGAATCCTTCTCCAACCATAACACCAAGCCCTTCACCAGTACTAACTCCAGCTTCAACACCAATACCTACGCTAACTCCTACACCAACGCCTATCTCAACATCAACGCCCACTCCAACTCCAAGTTTTAATCATCCCCAAATTATTGAGGTTCAATATGGATCAGAAAATAGCGCTAATGATGATTATGTTAAACTTTATAATCCAAATGATTTTGAATTAAATTTGGGGGATTATAAATTAGTAAAGAAAACTCAGGATTCAGGAAAAGAATATGAGCTTAAATCTTGGAGTAAAAATGATATAATTTCTGGTAATTCTTATTTTTATTGGGTAAATTCTAATTATTTGGAAAAAATTCAAGAATTCCAAAGTCAAAATATCAAAGTTTTTACAACTACAGGAACTATATTTTCAACTAATGGAATTGGTTTAAAATATAATGACGAATTAGTTGATTATTATAACTGGTTTTAATTAAAAATTAAAAATATGGCAAAAAAACAACAATGCATTTTTTGTAAAATTATTAAAGGTGAAATTCCAGCTATTAAAGTTTATGAAACTTCAAAAAACTTAGCCTTTTTAGATATTAATCCTTTAACTTTAGGGCATTGTTTAATAATTCCCAAAAAGCACGCTGAAAATATTTTTGATATTTCTTTAAATGATTTTAAAGATTTAATGATTGATACTCAAAAATTAGCCAAAATTTTAAAAACTTCTTTAAAAGCCCAAGGAATAAACTTAGTAAATTCTTCTGGAGAAATTGCTGGGCAATCTGTTTTTCATTTTCATTTTCATCTTATTCCTCGTTATAAAAATGATAATTTGAAATTTAATGATTGGTGGAATAAAAAAACTAAAAAAGTTGATAATAGAAGATTATTAAAAATTGCGCAAAAAATAACTAAAAATAAATGAGATATTTTTATTTTAATGGCAAAATTTTACCAGAAAATAAAGTTCAAATTTCTCCATTTGATGCTGGATTTTTAAGGTCTTATGGAGTTTTTGAAGTTCTTAGAACTTATAATTTGAAGCCAGTTGAGCTTGATAAACATTTAGAAAGATTATTGATTAATGCCAAAATTTTAAAAATCCATCACCCTTATAATAAAAATAAAATTAAAAAAGCTGTTTTTGAAATTATTTCTAAAAATAAATTTAAAGAAAGCGAATTAAGAATTATTTTAACTGGAGGCACATCTCAAAATGCCTTTTATTTTAAAGGACATACTTTTTTAATTATAGCTACTGAATTTATTCCTTATGATAAAAAATATTATCTAAATGGCGCCTATTTGGGATTAAAAGAATATCAAAGAGAATTGCCAGAAATTAAAAGTCTTAATTATTCTTTAGCCATTTCTTATTTAAAAGAATTTAAAAACTGTTTAGAAGTTCTTTATTATAAAAATGATTATATTTTAGAAACAACTTTTGCAAATTTTTTTATTGTTAAAAATAATACCTTAATTACTCCTAAATTTGGGGTTCTAAAAGGAATTACTAGAAGTGCTATTTTGAATTTAGCCCCTGGTCTTGGTTTTAAAGTTCAAGAAAGAAATGTCAAGCTTGGAGAATTAAAACAAGCTGATGAAGCTTTTATAACCTCAACCGTTAAAGGAGTTATGCCGATTGTTAAAGTTTCAAAATTTAAAATAGGTATTGGGAAAGTTGGCGAAAAAACCAAATTTTTAATGAAGAAATTTGAGGATTATTGTAAAAAGTTATAAATTTGTTGCGGGAGCAGGATTCGGACCTGCGATCTCGAGGTTATGAGCCTCGCGAGATGACCACTTCTCTATCCCGCACTTTTATTTTAACATATTTTATTTTTAAAACAAGTTCTTATTGTTTTTAGGCCTGATTTATGATAAAATAATAAATTAAGGTTGATTATTTTAATTTATGAATTCAGATAAAAAAATTATTTTAGCTCCTAATTCCAATAATTTTCTTAATATTATATATTTGGTTATTGGTATTTTAATTTTGATAACAACTATTTATTTACCCCTAATTTTTCCCTTAAAAATAGGATTAATCGTTCTTTCATTAATAATTATTGCAGGTTACCTTTATTTAATTATTTCTTTTAAGCCCCAGGTTTTAATTGATTCTCAAAAAATATTTTTTTCTCTTCAAAAAGATAAAAATTTTGAAATTCCTTTATCTGAAATTAGTCAAATTGGTTTTCAAAAATTTACTAAAGGGAAAAGAACTATCAAGCTTTTAGGTTTGAAATTTGAAAATTTTTCAAATTATGAGCAAAAATTTGAAAATTTAAATAGCCATACTAAAAATTTTATTATTTTAGGAAGAAATATCAAAAATGTTACAAACGGATTAGCTGATATTTATCTAAATATTTATCTTAATTTAGGTCAAAGTTTTAAAAAACTGGAAACTGATTTAAAAAATTTAAAAATTAATTTACAAGATTTCGAGCAAATCAATTATTAGAATTATGGATTTTGAAAAATATCAAAAGCAAGCAGAAGATGAACTTACTAAAATTACCAAAGAAGAACAATTAAAAAACTGGAAAGCAAAATACTTAGGAAGAAAATCTGAGTTATCTCAATATCTAAAAACTTTAGTAAATTTTTCCCAAGAAGAAAGAAGAAAACAGGGATTATTGGCTAATGATTTACGAAAAAAATTAGAATTTTTTTATAATAAAAGATATCAAGAACTTTTTTTTGAAGAGAAATCAGAATCTTTTGATGTTACTCAAGACGGCATTGAAGTCGAACTAGGACACTTGAATATTTTAACGCATTTAGAAAAAGAAATTATTGAAATCTTTAAGGGCTTGGGATTTGATATTGCTATTGGGCCAGAAATAGAAAGCGAATATTATAATTTCGATGCTTTAAATATTCCATTTTGGCATCCAGCTAGAGATGAAATGGATACCTTTTGGTTAGATTTAGAAAAACCAGAAAAAAATATTAATCTTTATCCAGCTAATAAGAAATTTCTTTTAAGAACCCATACTTCTCCAGTACAGATTAGATATTTAAAAACTCATCAGCCACCGTTTAAAATGATTGTGGCAGATGGTAAAGCTTATCGTAACGAATCAACTGATGCTCGTCACGATTTTCAATTCACTCAAGTTGAAGGGATGATGACGGGTAGTGATATTTCCCTAGCTAATCTGAAATATGTTCTGGAAGAATTTTTATCTAAATTCTTTGAAATTAAAGTTGAAACAAGATTTTTGCCATCTTATTTTCCATTTGTCGAGCCAGGTTTAGAAGTAAATGTTTCTTGCGTTAGTTGTTTTGGAAAAAATAAAAATTGTAAAGTTTGTGGAGGAACTGGTTGGCTTGAAATTTTGGGAGCAGGAATGGTTCATCCCAAAGTTTTTAAAATGGCTGGCTATGATCCAAATAAATATCAAGGATTTGCTTTTGGAATTGGCTATGAAAGACTTTTAATGACTAAATATCAAATTAATGACATAAGATTATTTAATAGCGGAGATTTGCGTTTTATTAGACAGTTTAAATTCTAATATGAAGTTTTCTTATAACTGGCTTAAAGATTGTTTGGATTTAAAATTACCAATAGAGAAATTGGCTGAGGTTTTAAATTTATACGCTTTTGAAACAGAAGTTTCATCAAATAATAAAGATATTTTAGAAATTAAGATTCCAGCTAATCGAATTGATGCTTATTCTCATTTAGGAATTGCTAGAGAAATTTCTAATATTTTAAATTTAAAGTTAAAAGAGCCGAAAATTTTTTATCCTAAATCTCAAGAAAAAATAAAGGATTATTTACAAGTTGAAACTTTGCAGAAAAAATTAGTAAGACGTTATAGCGCAGCTTTGGCTTTTAATATTAAGGTTGGCGAATCTCCAAAATGGCTTAAAGACAGATTAATTAGTTGCGGTTTAAGGCCAATAAACAATATTGTTGATTTGACAAATTATGTGATGTTAGAAATTGGCCAGCCGCTTCACGCTTTCGATTTTGACAAATTAGCTGATTTTAAAAATAAAAAGACGATTATTGTTAGGCTATCAAAAAAGGGGGAAAAAATAACAACCCTGGAAAATATTAATTATATCCTTACTGGCCAAGAATTATTAATTAGCGATTTTAAAAAGCCTTTAGCTTTGGCTGGAATTAAGGGAGGAATAGGTCCTGAAATTGATAAAAATACTAAAAATATTGTTATTGAAGCAGCGAATTTTGAACCACTGAATATTAGGCAAACTTCAAAAGCCCTTAATTTAAAAACAGATGCTTCTTTAAGATTTGAAAATAATTTAGATCCCAACTTAACAACTATTGCTCTAAATAGATTTTTAACATTGCTTAGTGAAATTAATCAATCTCAAATCAAAATTTGTAAAGATTTTATTGATGTTTATAATTTTAAAGAAAAACCTAAAATAATTTTAGTGTCTCCTTTGAAAATTTCAAAAATAGCCGGTTTTGATTTTAAAAAAGCTGATTTTGAAAAATATTTAAAAACTGTTGCTAATAAAATTTCAGTTAAAGACAATAACTATTTAGTTGAAATTAAAAGTTTTAGAAGAGACTTAGAAACCGTTGAAGATTTAAGCGAAGAACTTATTAGATTAAAGGGTTTAAATAATGTTACTTCTTCTGTTCCCTTGACTTTTATTAAATATCCAGAAATTCCTAAAATTGTAGAATTTAAATTAAAAATTTCAGAAATTTTTGCTAGAGATTTTGGTTTCGATGAAATCGTAAATTATTCTTTTATAAAAGAACAAGATTTAACCCGTTGGAATCTTAATAAAAATAATTTAATTAAATTGACTACTCCAGCTTCCTTTGGTTATAGTTATTTAAGACCAAATTTATTAATTAAAATTTTAGAAAATATATCGCTTAACTTAAAAAATTTTAATGAATTTAAAATTTTTGAAACTGGAAAAGTTTTTGAAAAGACAAATGAATTACCGGTTGAGACTTTATATTTAGCCGGCGCGATTGTTGGCAGAGATAAGGAAAATAATTTTTTGAAGCTTAAGGGTTATTTGGAAAAATTATTCGAAATTTTAAATATTCAAGATTTGATTTTTAAAAAGGGTGTCGATAAAAGATTCGAAGAAACTTTAAAAATTCTAGTTAATAATAAAGAATTGGGGGTTTTGGGAAATATTTCTAGTAGCTATCTAAAAATTTACGATTTAAAAACTAAAGCAGCATATTTTGAATTAAATTTAGAGAAATTGGTAAAATCCTACGGTTCTTTAAAATTATTTACCCCGCTTTTAAAATTTCCCAAAGTTAAAAGAGATTTATCGTTGTGGGCTTCAAATAATTTGACTTTTTTACAAATTAAAGAGATTATTAAAAATTCTTCACGGCTTTTAAAGGACATAAAATTATTTGATCGGATAACAATTGATAATCGAAAAAGTTACGCTTTTCATTTAGAATTTTTCGATGAAGATAGGACTTTAACCGAAGAAGAAGTTGAAAAAGAAATGGCAAAAATTATTACCAGTCTTAAGAAATTTAATATTGAAATAAGATAATTATGACTAGTAAAGAAACATCGTCAAATAATAATTATTCGGCAAAAGACATTTATGTTTTGGAAGGACTAGAGCCAGTAAGAAAGAGGCCCGGAATGTATATTGGTTCAACTTCTCCAGAAGGTCTTCATCATTTAATTTGGGAAGTAGTTGATAATTCTTTAGATGAAGCCCTAAACGGCTTTGCTTCGAATATTGAAATAAAACTTTTGGAAAATAATCAAGTTTTGGTTAAAGATGATGGACGAGGAATCCCAGTTGATATTCACCCCCAAACAAAAAAATCAGCATTAGAAACAGTTTTATGTACTTTGCATGCTGGTGGAAAATTTGGTGGCAAGTCTTATAAGATTTCAGGTGGACTTCATGGAGTTGGGGTCTCGGTAGTCAACGCTCTTTCTAAATGGTTAAAAGCCGAAGTTAAAAAAGATGGTTATATTTGGACCCAAGAATATTCAAGGGGTAAACCAATAACTTCTTTAAAGAAAGGAGAAAAAACAACTGAAACAGGCACGACTATTATTTTTGAACCAGATCCTGAAATTTTTCCAGAGATAAAATTTGATTGGAAAAGAATTATTGATCACTTAAGAGAACAAGCTTATTTAGTTCCCAAAACTTTTATTAAGATTAAAGATGAACGTGAAAATAGAAAAAATGTTTATAATTTTTATTTTGAAGGAGGAATTTTAGCTTATCTTAAAAATTTAATAGAAACCAAGGAGCTTGTTTCTCAAAATATTTTTTATACCCAAAAAGATATTAATTCAATGAAAATTGAAATTGCTCTGTGTTATATACAAGACATTGAAGCTTTGGAAGTTTCATTTGTTAATAATATTAAGACTGGAGAGGGTGGAATGCATTTAACTGGTTTTAGAAGCGGTTTAACAAAGGTTTTAAATGATTACGCTAAAGAAAATAATTTGTTAAAAACCAATGGAGAACTTCAAACTTTTACTGGTGATGATGTTAGGGAAGGTTTAGTAGCGGTAATTTCTTTGAAACATCCTTCTCCAGAATTTGAGGGTCAGACAAAAGCTAAACTTGGAAATCCAGAAGCCCGAACAGCTGTTGAATCGGTAATGTTAACAGCTTTTAAGGAATTTTTGGAAAAAAATCCTAATGATGCTAGAGATATTATTTCTAAAATTACTTTAGCAGCTAGAGCAAGATTAGCAGCTAAAGCAGCTAAAGAATCGGTATTAAGAAAGGGAATTTTAGAAGGTTCTTCTCTACCAGGAAAATTAGCTGATTGTCAGACAAAAAATATGGAAGAAGCGGAGCTATTTATTGTTGAAGGAGATAGCGCTGGCGGAAGTGCTAAGCAAGGAAGAGATAGAAGATTCCAGGCAATTTTGCCATTAAGAGGAAAACCTTTAAATATTGAAAAAGCAAGATTAGACAAGGCTTTAGCTAATGAAGAAATTAAATCTTTAATTATAGCTTTGGGAACTGCTATTTCTTCCGAATTTAATCCCGATAAATTAAGATATAATAAAATAATAATTATGACGGATGCTGATGTTGATGGTCTTCATATTAGAACATTGCTTTTAACCCTATTTTTTAGATATTTTGAAGAATTAATTGAACGGGGACATTTATACATTGCTCAGCCTCCGCTTTACAAAATTCAAAAAGGTAAAATTGTTAAATATGCCTATAGCGATGAAGAACGCGATTCTATTATTAAAGAACTTCAAAAACTAAAAATCGAAAAATCAATAACCAAAGAAAATGTTGAAGATGGAGAAGGGGCGATAAAAGAAGACGAAAATATTAGTGAAAGCGAAGAACAAAATCCAGAAACTGAAAAAATTAAAGGAATTACAATTCAAAGATATAAGGGTTTAGGAGAAATGAATCCTGAGCAATTATGGGAAACAACTATGAATCCTCAAGGTAGAATTTTAAAACAAGTGACTATCGAAGATGCTATAGAAGCTGATAAAACTTTTGATATTTTAATGGGCGATGAAGTTTTACCAAGAAAGAAATTTATTCAAACTAATGCTGTTTTTGCTAAAGAATTAGATGTCTAATAATTTATGTACGACGTTATTACCATAGGAACCGCAAGTTTAGATGTTTTTTTAAAGGTTAAAAACTTTAAGGCATCTCAAAGATTTTTAACCTTTCCATTGGGAGAAAAAATTGAAGTGACTGATTTTAATATTTCTTCAGGAGGAGGAGCAACTAATTGCGCAGTAACTTTTAAAAGATTAGGTTTTAAAACCTTAACAGTTTTTGAAGTAGGTCAAGACCCATTTAAAGATTTTATAATAAACGAACTTCAAAAAGAAAAAATAGATCAAAGTGTGTCTCTTAATAAAAAATTACCAACAGCTTACTCTACTGTTTTGGTTAATGAAAATGGAGAAAGAGTAATTTTAGTAAAAAGAGGCGCTGCTCAAGATTTGACTTTAAAAGAAATTCCTTATCAAAAATATCAAGCAAAATGGCTTTATTTAGCTCCAGGAAATATTAGCTTTGAAACTATTAAAAAACTCATTTTTTATTATAAGAAAACAGGAACTAAAATTGCTTTAAATCCCTCTAAAGCTCAAATTACTTTGGGATTAAAAAAATTAGAGCCAATTTTAAAGATTTGCGACGTTGTTATTTTAAATAAACAAGAAGGAAGCTATTTAACAGGCGTGCCATTGAAAGATTCTGATAAAATTTTTAAAACTTTGGACAATTTAGTAAAAGGAATTTTAATTTTAACCGATGGCAAAAACGGGGCAGAAGTTTCTGATTCTTTTCATTTTTGGAAAGCTGGAATTTTTAAAAATAAAAAAGTTATTGATCGAACAGGAGCTGGCGATGCTTTCGGTTCGGCTTTTGTAGCTGGCTTAATGATGAAAAATGAAAATTGTTTAAAGGGTAAATGCGATATTTCTAATATTAACTATGCTCTAAGATTAGCTAGTGCTAATTCTACTTCAGTTGTCGAATCATTGGGTGCTAAAGGTGGAATTTTAACCAAAGCTCAATTTGAAAAAAATAACAGGTGGAACAATCTAAAAATTGAAACTAAAAAGATATAATTATATGGAAAATTACAAATTGATTTCCAAAATTTTAAAAACCGATCAGGACATTATTAAAAATTTAGATAATTTCGATCCTTCAAAAAAGAGAATCATTGATAATTTAGCTCAAGAATTGATTTCTAAAACCCAAAATCAGCTTAATTTTTTAGGATTAAATTTTAATTCACAAGCTAAAGAAGTCGAATTATCTTTGGAAGGAAAGCTTAAAAAAGATGAAGATTTCTTAAAAGAATTTTTTAAAGGAATAGATTTTTCAAAAGAAGAAGATTGTCAAAAAATTTTAGATTTCGTAGCAAGCCGTTTTTATAATCAACAAGGATTTTTTTTGAAGACAGATAAATTAATTTCTTTTTTAAAAAATACTCCTCCTCAAAATTTAATTTCGCAATTAGGTTACAGTGATGTTAATGAGCTTTTGGAAAAAGAAGATTTATTTGATATTTATGCTTGTTTAAGATTTGCTGAAGATCCTTCTTGGCTTAATAATGAATTTTTTAAACAATACGAATCTTTAACTAAAGATGATTTTGAAAAACGAGAAATTACTGCTAAACCTTTAAATAAAAGATTAAGCTTTTTAGCTAAGGAGTTTGTTGATAAAAAATATCATAACCTGAGCCACTTAAAAGAAGTAGGTTTAGTTTTTATTATTCCAACTAGTTTTAACCAAGATGGGCAATTAATGAAAATTTTTTCTTTGGCATTTCACTATTTTTATGAGGTTTTGTTTTATAGCGATTTATTTTATCAACATTTTCAAGATGCTGATTTTTCTTCAAAATTAATTTCCCTTTTAAGAGGCGATATTCCGGAAGCAGAATTAAGTTTGAAACCCAATGAATGGCTGATTATTCAAAGATATTTAGAAAAAGATGATCCACATGAGCAAAGATTAAATTTACCACACATTAATCCCGAAGCTCTTCACTGGTCTAAAGCTCAAAGATTAATTGCTAATTTAAATAGTAATTTTAATTTTTGGAAAGATACTGATTGGTTGGGGTTTTATTTCGAAGATGAAATAGGAGAAGATGTTTTAATTAGCTTTAATTTAATTGATATTGCTATGAACTTAGCTGATAAGGAAAAATTATTAAAACATAGCTATCACCAAAGGGAAGCTCTATGGAATAAAATTTTTACTCTTTATAAAGGAGAAAATTTAGATGAATTTCTTAAAGAAAATATTTTAAAAGGCAAAATAATTTTTTAATTTTAAATCTATTAAAATATTTTAAAATGAATTTACGAGATTATTTACAAAAAACAGACCAACAAAAAATTGCTTTAGGACATTTTAATGTTTCAACAATCGAGGTTTTTAATTCAATTATTAAAATAAGCGCTAAACTTGATTTGCCGGTTATTATTGGTGTTTCTCAGGGTGAAGCTAATTTTTTTGGAATTGAAAATATTAGTCAACTTGTAAAATTTTATCAGCAAAAAAATATAAAAATATTTTTAAATGCAGACCATTTTAGAGATTTAGAAATGGTAAAACAAGCTGCTTTAAATAATTTCGATTCAATTTTATTTGATGCTGGCGAGTTAGATCTTAATAACAACATTAAAAAAACCCAAGAAGCAGTTAAAATAATTAAAGAAATAAATGAAGAAATTTTAATAGAAGGAGAGCTTGGTTATTTAGGAACTGGTTCAATTATTAGAGATGAAATTCCAATGGGAGCGGTAATTGAAGAATCTCAAATGATTAAACCACAAGAAGCTCAAAAATTTGTAAAAGATACGGGAGTTGATTTAATAGGTCCAGCAGTTGGTAATATTCATGGAATAGTTAAAGGTTATAGGGAAAATCTTAATTTCCAAAGGATTAAAGAATTAAAAGAAGCTACTTTAAAATATTTAGTACTGCATGGTGCTTCGAGTATTGAAGATGAAAAAATTTTGAAAGCAATTGATAGTGGTATTAATATTATTCATATTAATACCGATTTAAGAATAGCTTGGAGAAAAAACCTTGAAAAATCTTTTAAAGAAATGCCCCAAGAGATTGCTCCCTATAAGCTTTTAGAAAAATCGCAATTGGAAATAGAAAAAATATTAGAAAATAAAATAAAATTATTTGCTAAAATTTAAGATTAATGCCACAAGAGTTAGCTTTGAATAGGGAAAATAATTTAATTCCTTCAGAGTATTTCTTCTGGTTTTTATTTAGCTTTGTAATTTTTTTAGTTCTTTTTCAAATTTTTACTATTAAGATTTTTGAAATTATAATTCTTTCTATTATTTTGTTTATTGTAGCTTTTGTTATTCAAAACAAGAAATATAAATTTTGGGTTTTGATTATTTTATTAGCTTTACTTTTAGCATCTTTAAGATTGGTAGTTAATTTTTCCCTAAATTTAGAAAATTTTAATCCTTTTCTTAATTTAAGAGAAAAAACCCTTGAAGTTTTAACTAAACTTTATCCTGAACCTATGGCTTCTTTTGCCAAAGGCCTAGTAGTTGGTTCAACTAATACCAAATTTGATTCAAGTTTATATTCTTTTTTTCAAAGAACCTCAACTTCGCATTTAATAGCAGTTTCTGGTTTCAATATAACTTTAATAGCTTCTTTTCTAAATAATTTTTTAAAAGCTTTAACAGTTAATCGAAAATTAAGTTTGATTTTATCAATATTTTTAACTTTATTTTTTGTAATTTTTATTGGTTTACCAGTTTCAGCTCTTCGCGCTTGGCTAATGTATTTTCTAGTGGTTGTTTCGCAACTTGTTTTTAGGCCCAGTAATTTTAAAATTTCTTTAATTTTTTCCTTATTTTTAATTTTAAATTTTACCCCTGAAGCGATTTTTGATTTAAGTTTACAATTATCATTTTTAGCTACTTTTGGTTTATTTTATTTAGCTCCAATTTTAGCTAATAAATTTAAATTTAAAGAAAATTTGCCGATACTTTCCAAGACTTTATCAGAAACTTTGGGATGCTACTTTATAGTTTTACCATTAATTCTTTATAATTTTGGAACAATATCTTTAGTAGGAATTTTGGCTAATTTATTTGCTATTCCTTTAATTCCGATTGTAACCTCTTTGACTTTTCTAAGTTTTATTGTTTATTTCGCTTCTCATGGTTTAGCTTCAATTTTGGCTGGTTTAAACTCAATAATTCTAAATTTTATTTTAAAAGTAATTGAATTTTTTGGAAGTTTGAAGTTTTCAGCAATTACTGGTTTTTGGCCCAATATTTCTTTGATAATTGCTTATTATTTATTATTAATCGCTCTTATTTTAAAAGATAAAAAAAATTATGGAATTTATCGAGAAGTTTAAATTTTATTTTTTGGGATTTCTAGTAACTATTAACATTTTTGCTTACCAAATGGTTTTTGATATTTTGAGTCAAAATCAATTAAAAATTTATGCTTTAAATGTGGGGCAAGGTGAAGCAAATTTAATAACTTATAAAAATTTAAATATTTTAATTGATGCTGGTCCAAGTTCCAAAACAGCTAATTTGCTTGACAGATTTATTCCAATTTATAATAGAAAATTAGATTTAGTTTTTATTTCTCATCCTAATTCAGATCATTATAATGGAATCTTTGAAATTTTAAAAAGATATCAAATAAGAGCTTTGATTTTAAATGGGGTAGAAGAGGATTCTCAAAGTTTTAAAGACCTTCTTTATTTGGTTTCTCAAAATAATATTCCAATAATTTATGCAAGGCGCGGAGAAAAAATTAATTTTGATAATTTAGATATCTTTGTGCTTTGGCCAACAAACTCTTTACCAATAAATACTAAATTAAAAAGCAAAGAAATAAACGATTCCTCTTTGGTTTTATTTTTGGATTACCTTGATTTTGAAGCTTTATTCACTGGAGATATTTCTTCGAAAGTTGAAAATATTCTAATAACAGATTTGCCAAATACTGATTTTTTGAAAGTTGCTCACCATGGTTCAAAAAATTCAACTTCTCTTAGTTTTTTAGAAAAAACTAAGCCTTTGATAGCAGTTATTCCAGTTGGTAATAATAGCTATGGTTTTCCAGCCGAGGAAGTTTTAGCTAATTTAGAGAAAATTAATTCTCAAATTTTTACTACTTTAAAAGATAAGACAATTCAATTGATAATTAAGGATAATTTTTTAAAAATTAATCAAATAAACCTTTGATTTAGCAAAGTTAAAATTAAATACAACTTGCTTATTTAATTATTTTCATTGTATAATTTTAAAATATGATAAATAAAACCCCAATTAAAGATTTACAAAATTTCTTTAATAAAGAAATAGTTATTGCTGGTTTTGTTCAAACAATCAGAGATCATGGAAAATTAAAATTTTTATTAGTTAGAGATAGAACAGGTATTGTTCAGGTTGTTATAAGCAAAGATAATCAAAATTTCGAAATAGCTAAAAAGCTAACAACCGAATCAGTTGTTAAAATTAGTGGAATTGTGAAGGAAGAAAAACAAGCTCCCAATGGTTTTGAGATAGATCCAATAGATATTACAATTTTATCATTGGCTAATGGAGAATTGCCAATTCCCATAATTTCTGAAAAAGGAGCAGAAGAGGTTGATCAAACTAAACGTTTTGATTGGCGTTTTTTGGATTTAAGAAATCCTAGAAACTTAAAAATTTTTCAAGTTTGGACTGAATTGGAAAAAGGATTTAGAAATTATTTTAATCAAAATGATTTTATTCAGATTTACAGCCCCTCTTTAATGAGTACTGCCAGCGAAGGTGGTTCAGAAGTTTTTGAAGTTAAATACTTTGATAGAAAAGCTTATTTAGCTCAATCTCCTCAATTTTATAAACAAATGGCAATGTCAGCTGGTTTTGAAAAAGTTTTTACTTTTGGACCGGTTTTTAGGGCAGAACCATCTTTTACTTCCCGTCATTTAACAGAATTTACTGGTTGGGATTTTGAAATTTCTTATATTGATTCTCATTTTGATATTATGAACATTGAAGAAGATTTAATTATTTCTGGTTTTAAAGCTTTAAAAGAAAATTTAGATTTGAATATTGAAATTCCCCAAAAACCTTTTCCTCGTTATACCCTAAAAGAAACTAAAGAAATTTTAGAAAAAGAAGGAGTTATGAGCGAAAAAGAAGATTTGACTCCTGAAGAAGAGCGAAAAATTTCGGAAATTGTTAAACAACAAACCGGTTCTGATTTTGTCTGGATTACTGATTTTCCAATATCAGTAAGGCCATTTTATCATCAAAGATATGAAGATAATCCAAAAATTACCAAAAGCTTTGATTTAATTTATAAAGGAGTTGAAATTACCACTGGTTCTCAAAGAGAACATCGAGTAGAAATTTTAGAAAAGCAAGCAATTGAAAAGGGAGTTAAGCTTGAAACAATCAAAGACTATCTTAATTTCTTTAGATACGGCTCGCCTCCTCATGGTGGAGTTGGCATAGGACCAGCAAGATTGATTATGAAAATTCTTGACTTACCAAACGTTAAAGAAGCAACTTATTTACCACGCGATGTTAAAAGATTAACTCCTTAATTTTAATAATTAATAAATCACAAATAAATATTATGTTAGATGAATTTAAAAAAGAAAGAACTTTAATTCTAATTAAACCAGAAGGAATTCAACGTAGTTTAATAGGAGAAATTATTAATCGTTATGAAAGAACCGGCTTAAAATTAGTTGGCTTAAAATTTTTAGTGCCAACTGAAGAATTAGTAGAAAAGCATTATTCAAGCGATCCAAATTGGAAAATAAAAACCGGAGAAAAAAGCATCTCGGCTTATAAAGAAAAAGGTTTAAAACCACCAGAAAACGATCCTGAAAAAATGGGTCAAAGAGTTTTAGAAAACTTAAAAAAGTATTTAACTTGTGGGCCAGTAGTTGCTATGGTTTGGCAAGGAATGAATGCTGTTAAAATAGTTCGAAAGATTACTGGTGGAACAGAGCCATTAACTTCTGATGTAGGAACTATCAGGGGAGATTTAACAATTGATTCATACGAGGTAGCGGATCTTGATAATCGTGCAGTTAGAAATTTAATTCATTCCTCTGGTTCAGTAGAAGAAGCTCAAAGAGAAATTTCTTTATGGTTTAAACCCGAAGAACTTATTAATTATCGCTTAATAAACGAATCAATTCTTTACGATGTTAATTTAGATGGCATTTTAGAATAAAATCAATTTTTGATTAATTCTTGTCAATTGTGGATAAAAAATTGCCTTTTTGCCTTTTAAAAAAGAAAAATTTTAAATAGAAATTTTAAAGATATTGGGATATAATATTATTAGGACTCTGGAAATCAAAACTCAGGACATAAAAGATTTTATTGGGAGTTCAAAGCTCTTTGGCGCAAAACGCTAAAGATGAGGACACCCACTTAGCTTTTTAAAGCTGAGTTATTGATAACCGGAGTCCTTCTTAAATTTTAATTTTTTAAATTAATGGATCGAGCAATAGCAACTTTTACTTTAGATTATGGAAAATGTCCCAAATGGTTATTTGATAGAATGGTTTCTCTTTCAAAAGAAGTTTTGCATTTAATGAGTTATGAATATGGTCCTGATGAATTTATTAAACGAATAGCTGATCCTGTTTGGTTCCAATCTTTAGGAACAGTTTTAGCTTTTGATTGGAATGCTTCGGGATTAACAACTGTTTTAACAGCTGCTTTAAAAGAAGCTCTTAAAGGCGAAGAAAAACAACTTGGAATTTTTATTTGTGGAGGAAAGGGAAAAACTTCAAGAAAAACCCCAACAGAAATTCAATATTGGTCTAATAAATTAGATTTCGATTCTAGAACTTCGCAAGCTTTAGTTTATAATTCAAAAATGGCTGCTAAAGTTGATTCATCTTTAGTTCAAGATAACTATCAAATTTATCATCATAGTTTTTTCTTTTCCGCCAATGGTTCTTGGGCTGTTGTCCAGCAAGGAATGAATACTAAAAATTTAACAGCTCGCCGTTATCACTGGTATAGTGAAAATCTTAGTGATTTAATTAACGAACCCCATTCGGGAATAATGAGTCAATTAAAAGAAAAAAATGTTTTAGATTTAACTTCAGCTAAAAGTTCTAAAAATCGCGAGGTATCTTTAGAACTTTTACAAAATGGTTTTAAATCGCTATCTAAAGATATTAGAATTATTAGAGAACATTATACTTCTCAATCCGGTGTTTTAGCTTTAAAATTTAAAAACGAAAATTTCACTTCTTTGAAGCTTCAAGATAATTCCTATGATTTTCATTATTTGCCTGTAGTTGAAGAGAATTTTTTTGAAAGTCCTTATTTAAAAAAGATTTTAGAAAAAATTTGCTATGAAAATCCCCAAGATTATGAAAACTTTTTAGCCCAAAAAGGCGTTGGACCTAAAACAGTTAGAGCTTTATCATTGGTTTCTGAAGTAATTTATGGCGCAAAGCCTTCTTACGAAGATCCAGCAAGATATTCTTTTGCTTTTGGGGGAAAAGACGCTGTTCCTTATCCAGTTGACAGATCAACTTATGATGAAAGCTTAACTCTTATTAAAAAAGCTGTTGAAAAATTTGATAAGATTAATTAATTTTTAAAATGGATGACATTTGAAGAATATCAAAAATTATCTCGAAAAACAGCTCACTATCCTAAAATAGGAGAAAATTTTGTTTATCCGGTTTTGGGCTTAACTGGAGAAGCTGGAGAAGTTGCTGAAAAAATTAAAAAACTTTTTAGAAACGAAAATGGAGTTTTAACTCAAGAATATAAATTGGAAATTGCCAAAGAATTAGGAGATGTCCTATGGTACTTATCGCAAATCTCAACTGAACTAAATTTATCTTTAGAAGAAATAGCTCAATTAAACTTAGAAAAACTTTTTGATCGAGAAAAAAGAGGAGTAATTAAAAGCGAAGGAGATAATAGATAGTAATAAATTTCTAATTTCTAATTGCTCTAACTTCTAATTAAACTCCAAATTCCAAACAAATCCTATCGTAACTTTACAACTAACAACTAATAACAAATAACTAAAAAATAAAAAGTTTTTACCGTATTAATTTTCATTTTTTCCTAGTTGTTAGTTGTAAGTTGTCGGTTGTTTAGTTGAATTTATTTCTTTCATTTTAAAATTAGTGTTTATTTTTATTTGTCATTGCTGTATAATTAAAGTGTTTTTAAATTAGTTTAACCAATTTTGAACTAATTAAATTAATAAATATGTATCAATTACCATCTTTGCCATATAATTATAATTCCTTAGAGCCATATATTGATGCTCAAACAATGGAAATTCACCATCTTAAACACCACGGGGCGTATACTGATAATTTTAATGCTGCTTTAGAAAAACACCCCGAATTGTTTAATATTCCAGTAATTGAACTTTTAAAAGATTATGAAAAAATTCCAGAAGATATAAGAACTGCCGTTAGAAATCACGGCGGAGGTTATTATAATCATTTATTATTTTGGGATTTTATGAGCCCTTTAAAAACAGAACCATCTCAAGAATTATTAGCTGCTTTTAATAAAAATTTTGGAAGTTTTGAAGCTTTTAAAGATTTATTTTCTAAAGTAGCAACTAATCATTTTGGAAGTGGTTGGGCTTGGTTAGTAAAAAACCAGCAAAATGAGTTAAAAGTTTTATCTTTACCAAATCAAGATTCGCCATTGCACTTGGAATTAATTCCCATTTTAGCAATTGATGTTTGGGAACATGCTTATTATTTAAAATATCAGAATAGACGAGCAGAATATATTCAAAATTGGTGGAATGTTGTAAATTGGGATACTGTTTCTCGTCTTTATTTAGCTTAATTATGCCGGAATTAGTTGAAGTTGAAATTATTAGAAGGGGACTTGAATCTAAACTCATTGGCAAGAAATTTACTAAAATTGAGATAAAAGATCCTAAAATTTTTAAAGGAAATAAAAATAAAATTCTTAATTCAAAAATAACTAAAATTGAAAGAATTGGCAAAATTCTAATATTTTGCTTTGAAAACAATTTTTATTTAACAACTCATTTTAAAATGAGCGGCAGGTTTATTTTTGAAAAAGAATCTAAAAATTTTGGCAAAACCCATAATAGAGTAATTTTTTATTTAGGAAAAGAAAAATTAATTTATAATGACATCAGAAGATTTGGCTGGCTAAAAGTTGTTAATGAACAAGAGCTAAAAAAAATATTAAAAAATATAGGAACCGATGCTTTAGAAATTAGTTTCGAAGAATTTGAAAAAATTATTAAAAATAGCTCAAAGATGATTAAAGGATTATTAATGGATCAAACTAAAATTTCAGGAATTGGAAATATTTATGCTAATGAAATACTATATTTAGCGCGAATTAATCCTAAAATTAAAGCTAATAATTTAAATAATAAGCAAATAAAAAGTCTTTATAAATCAATAACCAAAGTTTTGAAAAGAGCTCTTAAATTTAATGGTTCAAGTATTTCAAGTTTTATAACAACCAAGGCTCAAAAAGGGGATTATCAGAAGCATTTTTATATTTATGGAAAAGATGGCCAGAAATGCCCTCGAGATAAGGGAATTATTAAAAAAATCAATTTGCTTTCAAGAGCAACTTATTTTTGCCCAATTTGTCAAAGATAATTAACTATACAACTTACAACTAACAACTTACAACTAACAACTTACAACCAGAAAAAATAAAAAATTCAAGAATCAAAAAGCAATAAAAACTTTTTAATTTTTTTGTTAAAAATAACTAAATAAGGGCTTAAATACTAAATAAAATAAATATCCAATTGATTGAATATCTTGCCATTATAAAACTCAATATTTTAATTTTTAACAAACTTATTGTTTACTCGCCTAAACTCACGATCGTGAGTTTAGGCGAGTAAATTGATTAATGTGTTTTTTAAAAGTTTTTTAAAAAAATTCTATTAAGTTTTTACTATCCTATCTCGCGATCGCGATATAGAATAGTAAATTAGTTTTTTCTGTTTTTTAATGATTTCATTACTAGTTGTTTGTTGTTAGTTGTAAGTTATTTAGTTAGACAGTTTGTTGTAAAGTTGCGGTATTTTGGTATAATTAATTAGTTTAAATTTATGATTAAAAAAGTTTTAATAATTTTAGGAATTATTATTGTTTTAGGCAGTTTGTATTTTTTAATTGATTATAAAAGAATAGCTAATGATTCGACCTATGAAGTCAATAATTATTGGTTATGCCAGAACGGTGAGTGGCAAAAGATTGGTAATCCCAAAGAACCTCAGCCATTTGAGAAATGTCCTACAAATTTCTATAATGATAAATTAAAAATTTTTGATTTAAAAGCTAACGATTTGATTTCTTCTCCTTTGGTAATTACAGGAGAAGCGCGAGGTTTCTGGTTTTTTGAAGCGAGTTTTCCAATAAAATTACTTGATAATAATCGAAATGAAATTGCAAGGACAATTGCTCAAGCTAAATCAGATTGGATGACTGAAGATTTTGTGCCATTTGAAGCTGTTTTAAATTTTGAAAATCCCCAAACTTCTACTGGTTTTATTGTTTTTGAAAAAGACAATCCCTCGGGCTTAATTGAAAATGATGATAGTTTTGAATTGCCAGTTAGATTTGAAGCGTCTGAGCAAGCTGATTTAATGACCATTAAAGTGTTTTTTAATAATAGTAATTTAGATCCTGAATTTAGCTGCGTTAAAGTTTTTCCAGTTACTAGACAAATTCCAAAAACTCAAGCTGTTGCCAGAGCTGCTATTGAAGAATTGTTAAAAGGACCAACTGCTCAAGAACAATCAGCTGGTTATTCTACTTCCTTACCTTCAAATGTTAAAATTCAAAGCTTATCAATAGAAAATGGAGTGGCAAAAATTGATTTTAGTAAAGAATTAGAACAGGGTGTTGGCGGTTCTTGTAGGGTTTCAGCAATTAGAGCTCAAATCACAGAAACTTTAAAGCAATTTAAAACAGTTAACGAAGTTATTATTTCAATTGATTCGCAAGTTGAAGATATTCTTCAGCCTTAAAATTTTTAAATTGTAATTTATAGCCAATCTTTATTAAATGTCTCTTTTTAAATTACATTCGTCTTATAAACCATCGGGAGACCAGCCTCAGGCAATAAAAAAATTAGTAGAGGGAATAAAAAGAGGTTATAGATACCAAACTCTTTTAGGCGTTACTGGTTCTGGTAAAACTTTTACTATGGCAAATGTTATTAAGGAATTTTCAAAGCCAGTTTTAGTAATTGCCCCAAATAAAACTTTAGCTGCTCAGCTTTATCGGGAATACAAAAATTTTTTTCCTGAAAATTCTGTTAATTATTTTGTTTCTTATTATGATTATTATCAACCAGAAGCATATTTACCAATTACCGATACTTATATTGAAAAAGAAGCAATGATTAATGAAGAAATTGATAGATTAAGACATCAGGCAACAACCGCCCTATTAACCAGAAAAGATGTGATAATTGTAGCTTCGGTTTCCTGTATTTATAACTTAGGAGTTCCTTTAAATTATTTTTCCTCAAGTATTCATTTAGAAATTAATCAACCAGTAACTCGCGGAGATTTTATAAACCAGCTTATAAAAATTCAATTTAAAAGAACTAATGGAGTTTTAAAAAGAGGATTTTTCAGAATTAGAGGTGATGTTTTTGAAGTTATGCCAGCTTCTCAAAATATTATTTACCGTATAGTTTTAGAAAATCAAAAAATAAAAAGTTTAACATTGATTGACCCTGTTAATTTAAAAGTAATTTCTCAAGAAAAAGAAATAATTATTATGCCCTTTAAGCATTTTATTTCAACAAGACCAGATATTGAAAGAGCAGTAAAAGAAATTAGAAAAGAACTTAAAGAAAGATTGGAGTTTTTCAAAAAAAATGACAAATTTTTAGAAGCTGAAAGATTAGAAAGAAGAACTAAATACGATATCGAGATGCTTTTAACTTTGGGATATTGTCATGGTATAGAAAATTACTCGAGGCATTTAACTGGTAAATTATCGGGAGAGCCTCCAGATACTCTTTTGTCTTATTTTCCCCAAACCAATGGCAAAGGAGATTTTCTAACAATTATTGATGAATCTCATATTGCTGTTCCTCAAATAAGAGGAATGTATGAAGGCGATAAATCGCGAAAAACAGTTTTAATTGAGTATGGCTGGCGTTTACCATCAGCTTTAGATAATCGTCCTTTAAAATTTTCTGAATTTGAAAAAATGATCAATCAAACTATTTTTACTTCAGCTACTCCTGGAGATTGGGAATTAAAACATTCTTCACAAGTTGTAGAACAAATTATTAGGCCAACCGGATTAGTTGATCCTGAAATTGAAATAAGGCCCGTTTTTAACAAAAAAACAAATAAAAGCCAAATTGACGATGTAATAAGTGAAATTAAAAAAATAACAGCTAATAATGAACGAGCTATTATTAATACCCTAACTAAAAAAATGGCAGAGGATTTGAATGATTATTTTAAAAAACAGGGCATTAAATCCAATTATCTTCATAGCGATATTCAAACTCTTGATAGAACTAAAATTCTAACCAATTTTAGAAAAGGAAAATTTAATGTCTTAATTGGGGTTAATCTTTTAAGAGAAGGTTTGGATTTGCCAGAAGTGACTTTAGTAGCAATTTTAGATAGCGATCGCGAAGGATTTTTAAGGAGCGAAACTTCTTTAATTCAGACAATGGGCAGAGCAGCTCGTAATGTTAAAGGAAAAATAATTTTATATGCTGATACCATTACTTCTTCAATGAATAGAGCTATTAGCGAAGTTAATAGAAGAAGAAAAAAACAATTGACTTACAATAAAAAGCATCATATTACCCCTAAATCAATTACTAAAAATATTGAAGAATTTATTTAGATGATATTTTTTAATAATAATATTTCGATATTGACTGGAATTAGCTAAATTATATTTTTATCACCTATCTCGCGATCGCGAGATAGGTGATAATTTCAAATTTCTAATAATTGAGCTATAATTTATTAATTAATAATTAAAAAATGATGACTAATCATTATTACAATCTTTATTTGCAGTTAGTTCAAGAGCATAAGAGTTTGTGGCGTATAAAGAATATGTATAAAAAAGATGCCAGAGGTTGCAAAAAATGTTTAGATTTCTGGAAAAAACTTGAAAAAGAAAAAGAGCGAGAAATTGAAGAACTTGAAGAATTAATCGGCAAGCACTCTTCTAAAATTTCTAAAAAATAATTCTTCTTATTGCTTTTTGAACTCAAAAGAGTAAAATTGGTTTGCCCATATAACCTATAGTTTCAAAATATAGGAAAATTTGGCATTTTAAAATATTAAAAATTTATGGAAGACAAAATAATTATTAAAGGAGCCAGAGTTCATAATTTAAAAAATATTGATTTGGAAATTCCCAAAAATAAAATTGTGGTTTTTACCGGTGTTTCAGGAAGCGGCAAATCTTCTTTAGCTTTTGATACGATTTTTGCCGAAGGTCAGCGTCGCTATATTGAGTCATTATCTCCTTATATCAGACAATTTTTAGGACAAATGGAAAGAGCTGATGTTGATGAAATTTCTGGTTTATCTCCAGCTATTTCAATAGATCAAAGAGCTTTGTCTCACAATCCTCGTTCAACAGTTGGTACCTTAACTGAAATTTATGATTATTTAAGAGTTTTATTTGCCAGATTAGGAGAAGTTTATTGCCCGATTGATGGAGCAAAAATACAAAGATTATCAATTGATGAAATGGTAAAAATTATTAAAGAAGAAGCTTTAAAAGATAAAACAGAGTATTTAACAATTTTTTCTCCAGTTGTTAGGGGTAGAAAGGGGGAATATTATCAATTGCTTTATGATTATTTAAATTTAGGATATTCCCAGGCGAGAATTGATAATAAAATTTATTCTCTTCATGACAAAATTGAGCTTTCCAGATATCAAGATCACACTATTGAAATAATTATTGATAAAGTTTCAGTAAAAGACGAAAGCCGGCTTTTTGAAGCAGTTGAAAATGCCCTAAATTATTCCAATGGTTTGGTAAACATTGGCTTAATTAGTGATAGCAAATTTGAAACTTATAAACGAGAATTTTTGCTTTCTTCCCATTTTACTTGCCCTAATGATAATTTTGCTTTTCCAGAAGTTGAACCACGATTATTTTCTTTTAATAGTCCCTATGGTGCTTGTCCTGATTGTGCTGGTCTTGGCAAAAAAGATATTTTCTTAAAAACAATTTGTCCAACTTGCGAAGGAAAAAGATTAAGAAAAGAAGCTTTGTCAGTAAAGATTTTAAATAAAAACATTTACGATGTTTGTTCTTTGTCTTTAGAAGAAGCTTATGATTTTTTTGTGTCTTATGAAGCAAAATTAACTACTCGCGAAAAAACAATTGCTTCAACAATTGTTAAAGAAATAATTGATAGATTGGGATTTTTATTAGAAGTTGGTTTAAATTATTTACAAATGACTAGAGAAGCAGAAAGTTTATCTGGTGGTGAAGCTCAAAGAATAAGATTGGCTTCGCAAATAGGCTCCAAACTTTCTAATACCTTATATGTTTTAGATGAACCAACAATTGGACTTCATGAACGCGATACTGAAAAATTAATCAATACTTTAAAGGAATTAAAAAACAGGCACAACAGCTTAATTGTTGTGGAACACGATGAAAGAACAATTAGATCAGCTGATTATTTAGTTGATTTAGGGGAAATGGCTGGAATAAATGGCGGAGAAATTGTAGCCCAAGGAGAAATTTCAAAATTATTAGACAAAAAAACAAAAATACCTTCAAAATCATTAACTTTAAAATATTTGAAAGGACAAGAAAAAATAGCAGTTCCTAAAAACCGTAGAAAAAGCATTACTGAAAAATTAATAGTTGTTGGAGCTCGAGCTAATAATTTAAAGAATATTAACGTTGAAATACCTTTAAGAAAATTAGTAGTTGTAACCGGTGTTTCAGGAAGCGGTAAATCTTCTTTAATCTATGATGTTTTATATAAAAATTTATTAAGAATTAAATCAAGATTTCAAAATTTAGAAAATGTTTCTAAAATTTCAAATACTGAATATATTGATCGGGTAGTAATGGTTGATCAATCGCCAATTGGTAGAACTCCTCGTTCTAATCCAGCAACTTATACTGGAGTATTTACTCCAATCAGAGATTTTTATTCTCAACTGCCACAAGCAGCAGCGCGCGGCTATTCTCACTCGCGTTTTTCTTTTAATGTTAGAGGTGGAAGATGCGAAGCTTGTCATGGAGCTGGTTATAATTTAATTGAAATGCATTTTTTGCCTCCAGTTTTGGTGGAATGTGAAGTTTGTCATGGTAAAAGATTTAATAAGGAAACTTTAGAAGTAAAATATAAAGGCAAAAATATTAATGATGTTTTGAATTTAACAATTGATGAAGCTTTAAAGTTTTTTGAAAATATTTATACTATTACCGATAAATTAAAACTTCTAGTAGAAGTTGGCTTGGGATATTTAAAATTAGGACAAAGTGCTACTGTTTTATCAGGAGGAGAGGCTCAAAGAATTAAATTATCAAGAGAATTAATTAATCCTCTTGGCAAAAGAACTTTATTTTTGCTTGATGAGCCAACAGTTGGCCTCCATTATTATGATGTTAAGCTTTTACTTCAAGTTTTAAATAAATTGATTGACAGAGGAAATAGCATTGTAGTTATTGAACACAATATGCACGTTATAAAATCAGCTGATTATCTTATTGATTTAGGTCCTGAAGGAGGAGACAAAGGCGGTAAAATTGTGGCTTTTGGAACTCCTGAAGAATTAGTTAAAAATAAATTTTCAGTAACTGGTAAATATTTAAAAGATTATCTTAATTAATTATGATGACTTCTAAAATTAATTATCAATTAATAGCTAAAATTTTAGAAAATAACGGAGTAGTAATTATGCCAACAGAAACTTTGTATGGCTTAATTTGCGATGCCACCAGTTCCAAAGCTTTAAAAAAAATTTATTTAATAAAAAATAGACCCCTAAATAAAGCTTTTCCAATTGTAGTTAAAAATCTAAAAATGCTTAAAAACTGGGCAGAAATTAATAAAGAACAAGAAGCTCTAATTTTAAAAGCAACCAAACCAACTAATTTTATTTTAAAAGCAAAAAATCTTCCTTTAAAAGCAATGCAAAATAAGACTGCTGCTTTTAGAATAACCAGTTCAAATTATCTTCAGAATTTATTTAAATATTTTAAAAAACCATTGGTTGCAACTAGTGCTAATTTAGCAGGCGAAAAGCCGTTAATTGATCCGCGAAAATATCAAGAAGTTTTTGGAAAAAATTCAAAATTAATTGATGAAGTTGTTTTTAATGGAATTAATCGTAAAACCAAAGGTTCGCAAATTATTGATTTAACAACTAAACCTTATAAAAAATTAAGATAATGAAAAATAAACCAAAAAATTTACCAAATAGTTCCGGGGTTTATCTTTTTAAAAAGAAATCTGAAATTTTGTATGTTGGCAGAGCTATTAATTTAAAAAATCGAGTTAGCCAATACTTCAGGGGAAATTTAAATCCTAGAATTAAGGAAATGGTTGAAAATTCGGATAGCTTAGAACTTAAAACTACCTCAAATCTACTAGAGGCAATTATTTTAGAAGCTAATTTGATTAAAAAATACTGGCCTAAATATAATATTAAAGATCGAGATAATCGTTCTTTTCTGTATCTGTTAATTTCTAAAAAAGAAGATTTTCCAAAACCAATAATCACTAGAGGTAGAGAACTTGAAAAATTTAAAAGTTCTGATTTTGAAATTTTTGGACCATATCAAAGTTTGGCTTTGCTTAAAAATGCTTTAAAGATAATTAGAAGAATTTTCCCTTATTCAACTTGCAAACCAAATCAAGGAAAACCTTGTTTTGATTATCAAATTGGGCTTTGTCCCGGAACTTGTTTAGGTTTGATATCTAAAAAAGATTATCGTAAGAATATTAATAATTTAATTTTATTTTTAAAAGGCGAAAAACAAAAACTTTTAAAAAAATTGGAAAAAGAAAATCCCCAGGCATTAAAAGCCTTGCAGCATATTCAGGATGTAGCTTTAATTTCTAATTTCGAACAAGATTTGAAAAAACAAGCTTATTATCGAATTGAAGGTTATGATATTTCTCATTTAGCTGGCAAAGAAACCTATGCCTCAATGGTTGTTTTTGAAAATGGGTTTTTAAATAAAAACGAATATCGGTTGTTTAAAATAAAGCAAGCTCCTAAAAACGATGATTTACGAGCTTTAGGAGAAACTCTTAAAAGAAGATTTACTCACAAGGAATGGCGTTTTCCAAATTTAATAATGATAGATGGAGGATTGCCCCAAGTTAGTTATTGCTCCTTAGTTTTAAAATCTTTAAACATTTCAATTCCGCTAGTTGGTATTTCAAAATATCAAAATGACAAACTTGTTTTTCCGAAAGGGATTAGCAAAAATTTAAAAAAGATTATTGAAAGTTCAAAATCAACTCTTTTAAAAGTCAGGGAAGAAGCTCATCGCTTTGCAAATAAATCTTCAAAAAGAACTAGAGAAAAAATTGTCCAATAAAAACTTGAAAAACTTGACTTTTTATTTTTTTACTTTAAAATAACTCGCATTCGAAAAATAATTAATAATATATAAAATAATATATAAAAAGATATGGAGAACAAATCAATTTTAAAAGACACTAGTTTTTATATAGCTTTAGCTATTTTGATTTCTGGAATTTTAATTTCTTTGGCGATTTATTTTTCAAATTCTAAGGACACAACAATCGTCGCTGATAATCAACCAGTAGCAGTTGAAAGCGAAGAGCCTGTTTTAGAAGTAGATGCTAATAAAGTTGATACCACAGGTGACCCGATAATGGGTGATCAAAATGCTCCTTTAACAATGATTTATTGGTATGATTTTCAATGTCCTTATTGTAAAAAATTTGAAGAAGAAACTCTTCCAAGTTTAATTGATAAATATGTTAATAATTCTCAAATGAAAATTGTTTTTAAAGATTATTCATTTTTAGGACCAGATTCTCAAGACGCAGCTTTAGTAAGCAATGCAATTTGGGAGCTTTATCCCCAAGATTTTTTTGCTTGGCAAATGGCAATGACAGAAAAACAAGATGAGGAAAACGGGGGATTTGGAAATATGGAAAGCATAATGACAATGATTAAAGAAGAATTTCCACAAATGGATACTTCTAAAATTCAAGAAACAATCAATAATAAAAAAGCTGATTATGAAGCAGAAATTACAGCTGATACCCAAGAAGGTCAAAATAACGGTGTTCAGGGAACCCCAGGATTTGTAATTGGCACTCAGTCCATTTTTGGAGCTTATCCTTTAGAAAATTTTGTTTCGATTATTGATAGCGAATTGAATAAATAAAAAAGCTAAATTTCAAATCTCAAATTCCAAATTCCAAACAAATCAGAAACTAAATCACAAATTCCAAACCTCAAATTTCAAACAAATCCCAAATTCTAATTTTTAAATGTTCAAAACTTAATTTTTCTATTCTCTTGTTTAGAATTTTGAACATTGGATATTGTTTGGAATTTGGTGCTTGATGCTTGGAATTTAATTAATATTAGATCAATTAGATTTTTTGTTTCCCGTTGTCAGTTGTTGGTTGTAGGTTGTTGGTTACGATAGGATTTTCTTGATTCTCTAATAAATTTGATTTATAATAATTTAATTACTAAGACTAATAAAATTTATGGCAAAAGTTTGCGCAGTGTGCGGTAAAAAAGCAATTATGGGTGGAAAAAGAAATCTTCTTAGAGGAAAATATAATCCTACTCAAAAAACAAAAAAATATCCAAATTTACAATGGACTAAATTACCCAATGGTAAAAGAGTTAAAGTTTGTACTCAATGTTTAAGAACTTTAGCTAAACAACAAGCTAAATAAATTATTCATGGAACCAGAATATTTAATCTTAGGAGACTTAATTTTAAATATTTCTATTAAGCTGATTTTTGCTTTGATTTTAGGAGCAATTATTGGTTTGGAAAGAAGCTTGTCTGGCAAACAAGCCGGAATCAGAACTTTTTCTTTAATTTCCCTGGGAAGCGCTTTGTTTATGATTTTAAGTAATACCATAATTCCTTTAAGCTATTCCGAAGCTTCTTTTGATCCAACTCGAACTTTAGGGCAAATTATAGTTGGTTTGGGATTTTTAGCTGGAGGCCTTGTTTTCTTTAAAGAAAAAGAAAATAAAATTAGCGGCTTAACAACCGCTGCTGCTGTTTGGGTTAGCGCGGCAATTGGCGCAGCTGTTGGTTTAGGGGCTTATTTAACAGCAATTATTACAACCTTTTTGGTATTTTTTGTTTTAGATATTTTATTTAGAATTGAAAAAAAATTTAATCTTTCTGAAGACGAAGCTATAAAAAGAAAATTGAACTTTAAAGAAGAAGAAACCAAAGAATAATTCAGTAATTTTCGGGGTGTAGGATAATGGTAGTCCGCGAGGCTGGGGGTCTTGCAGTCCGGGTCCGATTCCCGGCGCCCCGACAGCTAAAACTTAATAATTTCTTTAATATGAAATTTAATAAATCACCCAAACCAAAGCCAGAAGACTTATTTCCCAATAGAAGGGAAAAAGAACAAATTTCTAAATTAAAAGATTATAAAGATTATTCAGTAGATCCAAATAAAGACGAAGAACTTTTTAAAAAGCAGATAATGGAAAGAAGGAAAAAAGAAATAAACATTCCGGGTTCAAACATTGAAATAGGCTTTAAAAGAGAAAAACTTTGTTTCGAAGCTTTGCAGGAATTAAAAAAAGAAGGAAAAATTATTGATATTTTACCTACTGGGATGATTGGTGCTAATGGAAAATTCAATGAAAATCCAACAGATCTTGATCTGCACAAACAAACAGATTTTTTGATCACTGTTAGCCTTAGAGACAGAATAAGATTCGTGAAAATTTCAGTTAAACCACCAGAAGTAAAAACTTCTTTTGAGAAAAAAGCAGATATCTTTTTAAATATTGGTTTAGACGATACTATCGAAGAGATAAAAGAGCAAATAGAGCAAAAACTAAAAACCCTGTGAAATAAAATTAAATTTTATTTCACAGAGCAAATCTCAAACAAGTTCTATCGTAACTTTACAACTAATAACTAACAACCAACAACAAATTACCAAAAATTACCAAACAGGATAATCAAAATCTCAATTTGTTTTATTGACAAAATCAATATTATTTGCTATAATTAGAATAGTTCTTTAAAGATATTATTAAATAGCAAAGGAGTCTGAAATGGATAAAAACAGTAATGAAAATAGTGAAAAAAATATAAAATACGAAGATATTTTTGATCCTGATGATCATGTTCGTATAAAGTGGATAATGGAACTAGCAAGTTATCAAAGGATGGATGATTCCGTCTGGCTAATAATTATGCTTCACGTTTTTGGGTGTCCTATCTGTTATGCAAGGCTGGCGGCGGCTATGAATGGCTTCTAAAACCTAATATATAGAGCAGACAAAATGTCTGCTCTTTTCTTTTTTAGAACAGCAAAGTTTTCAAAAATCTCATTGCTATTGGTTGATTTTAATAGTATTTGACAAAATCAATATTATTTGCTATAATTAGAATAGTTCTTTAAATAAATTTATCAAATTAGCAAAGGAGGCTGAGATGGAGATTAAAGAAGAGGCTAGGAAGTGGGAGGAAAGAGTCGGTCCCCACGTAGAGGCGTGGGTGATCGATAGTATAGTAAACGGAGAGGAAGAACTCCTCCCCCTTGGTGTTTTAGAGGAAGCTTTGAAACATTCTGAACATTGCTTAGTTTGTTTGTCACAATTCGCAAATTGTTATTTTGCGAGTTGCGCAACTTGGGATGAGTTGCAGATTAAAATTAAGAAATATAAAGAGTTAGGGAAAATTACAACTATTTTTAATTTCGACAACCCCTAGAGTGATGCCCGCAAGGGCTAATATTATAGAGCAGACAAAATGTCTGCTCTTTTCTTTTTAAAAAATTAATAGAAAATTAAATTTTTTATTGTATTTTTGTATTTTATTATGTATTTGTATTATTTAGGTATTATATTTTATTTACTCGCCTAATCTCACGATCGTGAGATTAGGCGAGTAGTTTTGTTGTAAGTTGTTGGCTATAAGTTATTGGTTACGAAAGGTTGTTGTAAGTTGTCGGTTATAAGTTGTTTGGTTACGATAGTTTTTGTTTGAGATTTGTGATTTGGTGCTTGGAATTTACTCCGTGAAATCAAATTAAATTTATTTCACGGAGTTGGTGTTCTTGTTTTCTAATATTTCTTGGGTTATGATTTAAAAAGAAAATAATAAAAAAATATTTATTAAAAATAAAAACATCTTAAACATAGATGAATCTGTATTTAAAATTAAAAACAAGATTCGGACACTGGACTCCTCGTTATATTTATAACAGGGTTCATTTGATTGTCGTGGAATTTAAACACCCTGACTGGCCGTGGCTTACCAAAGACGCGATTTTAATATTAAATCAATTGTTAAATCAAGATGATATTGGTTTGGAATTTGGTTCTGGTAGAAGCACTGTCTGGTTTGCCCAAAAGATAAACCACTTAACAAGCATAGAACACGACAACTTTTGGTTTTCAAAAATAAAAGAAAAATTAGAAAATGACAATTTAATATCGAAGGTTGAATATAATTTAGTAAAACCAACACAATTAGATTATTTAAAGATTTTAGAAAAAATAGAAAACGAATCCATGGATTTTGTCTTAATAGATGGCTTATTCAGAGATAGAGCTTGTTTAAATTCTATTCCCAAATTAAAAAAAGGGGGCATACTTATCATTGATAATATAAATTGGTTTATTCCCAATAAAAGTTATTCCCCAAATTCATTAAAAAATCGATATGAGTCAGAAATTTGGTCAAATATTTTTGAAAAAGTTGTTAAAGGATGGCGTAGGATTTATACCACAAATGGTGTTACTGACACTTTAATTTTATTTAAATCATAATAATGGATAGTGTTGCAGGTATTTTGACTAATATTTGTTTGTATCCTCAATATATTTAAGTTTTTTCTATCCTTATATATAATAATTATTTTAAAAAAGAAAATTGCTTTAAAACATAAAAAATATTAAATTAATTTTATGACTAAACAACAAGAATTTTTAGAAAAATTAGAAAAGAGTTATAAAAAATTTGAAAAGTTTGATAAATTTTCAGGAACAAGTTTTAAAAACAGATTAATTCGTTTATTTTTTTATCCAGATTATTATTTCAATCGTTTTGTAAAAGGCAAACTATTTCAAAATAAAACAGCTGTTCTTTTTTGGGGAAAGAAAATAAGTATAAAATCAAAAGAAACACCTTTTTTATTATTGAATGGAATTTTACCCGGATTGGAGGAATATAAACTAACTAAGTTTTTTATAAAAAATTTAAAAGAAGATGGTATTTTTTATGATATTGGCGCTAATTACGGATTTTATACTTATTTAGCTTTAGAATTTTGTAAAGAAGTTCATTTGTTTGAGCCAATTCCTTTTATTTTCGACAACTTAAAAAATAATCTCAAAGATTATCAAAATGTATTTTTAAACAACATTGCTTTATCTGACAAAAAAGGAAAAGTAGATTTATTTATTCCTGAAGGTAGTTCAATTGATTTATCAGCTGGTTCTTCTATTGTACAAGAAACT
>Ga0255346_1001266_pt1 | contig 36574 bp, 38 predicted proteins | sample wastewater_treat_FD_194410 | JGI IMG/M metagenome (GOLD analysis project Ga0255346, IMG submission 194410) | Wastewater microbial communities from Lulu Island WWTP, Vancouver, Canada - plant22 | ecosystem: Engineered > WWTP > Wastewater > Unclassified | place: Canada: Vancouver, British Columbia...
CCTGGTGGGTGGCTTCGGAGATCAGCATCTGGCCGCCCACGGTGAATGATTCAATCCGCGCTGCCAGATTGACCGCATGACCCACGATCCCGTACTTGATACGCATCTGTGAGCCCATGTTGCCCACCACGCAATGACCGCTGTTGATCCCGATGCCCATCTCCATCGGCGGAAGACTGGCTTCTGCCTGGTCGTCGTTCATCTGGTGGCGGGCCCGCTGCATGGCGATGGCGCAGGAGACCGCATGGTCGGCGTGGTCCGGATCACCTTCTGGGGCTCCAAAGACCGCAAACAGGCAGTCTCCCAGGAAATCAACCACGTAGCCCTGATGCCGGGTGATGATTTCGACCATGGCGCCGAAGTGGTGGTTCAGAAGCTTGACCACCTGTTCGGGATGGGTCTGTTCGGAGAGGCGGGTGAAGTTGCGCAGATCGGAAAAGAGGAGGGTCACCTCCCGCCGGTCCCCGCCGAGCATGGTATCCTTGCCCTTGACCACCACTTCCCGGACGATCTGTTCCGGGGCAAAGCGGGTGAAGGATCGGAGACTGGCCTTCATGCGATCGACCGCCCCCCGTAATCGCTCGATTTCGGTAATCCGCGTCCGCAGGTGGAACTGGCCGTCCAGTTGAAAGCCTCTGATCCGGTCGGTTTCGGCAGCCAGCAACAGAATGGGTTTGGAAATACTTCGAGAAAGCAGCACCACCATTAGGGTTGCCACCATGAGGATGCCCAGACAGATGACGATGACGCCCTCGTTGATTCTTTTCACTTCGCCGATGAAGTCGTCTTCGGGAACCACCACGATCACCTGCCAGGGCTTTTCGAAGGACGAGGGAAAATCATGGAAGGTGGCGAGATAGTTTTGCCCGTCGGCCTTGACGGTAACACGGGTGGCACCCGAGCGGCGCTGCTCCTCGAAGGCCTCGGCAATGCCGGGAAATTGCAGATCCTCTGCCGCGACCGTTTGGAGGAGACCGTGCTCGGCCCGGTCGTCAATGATCCGGGCAGGATCGGGAAACGCCACCAGTTCCTTGTTTTCATTGACGATAAAGGCCAGCCCGTGATCGCCGATCCGAAGCGTTCGCAGGAACGTCGATAGTCCGCTCAGCTCGATATCGCAACCCACAACCCCCAGCACTTCGCCCTGAGCGTCTACCACTGGATACGAGACGGTGATGCCGGGTACCCGGTCGCTATAGAAGATGTAAAGATCCGTCAGGTAGAGGCGATGGTGCTCGCTGGCCCCTCGGTACCAGGGACGGGTGCGGGGATCGAAGCTGTCGGTGGTGGTGGATTCAGTCTTGACGAGATTAAAAGCTTTGTCCCGGGTTCTCCCGGTTGTGAGCGGGGGAGCCGTCGTGCGATCCATGACCTTGGTCACGGTGGAGCCGTCCGGCAGGCGTCTGGCCATGAGAAAGTTTCCCGCCTGGTCACCGACGATGAATCCGGCCACCATCGGGTAGGTGTTCAGGGCTGCAACGGCATACCGTTCCAGGCCGTCGGCGTCGCTGAGCGGAAGCACTCCGGCAGCGGCGGCCCGGGCGCCCATCTCGATCAGAGTCGTGACGGGAGTGAAGAAGCCAACCGTGCGATGGATCACCGCCTGGGTGGTCTGTTCCATGAGATCGTCACAGAGCATCAGTACCACCCGTGAACTGTTGCGGTAAAAGTAGCCGATTACGACCAGTACCGTTACCAGCAGCAACCCCCCGAAGGCGGTGAGGAGGTCCACGTGCAGGCTTCTTCGGACGGCAAATGAGGGACGGAGCGTGGTCATCATGGGTGGCTCTCCAAAGACCGTTTCGATCGCAGAGTCCGGAAACATTCACTGGGCAGCCCGACAGAGAGGGCGCCGGTGGATCATTCTTTGCGCGTATCAGAGATTGTCGCATTCCCAAGGGAATTGCAAGCATCAGAAGGGATTGAACGCGGGGCAGCTACGAACGGCTATGCGATCAAACAAGGTGGCGCAAGGCTTCGGCTTTCTGTAGTCGCTGCGCCTGGTTGGCACGTCAAGGTGCGTCACTCTAGAGGGCTTAAGGGGTAATTCGAGAAAGGAAGCCTGATTGCCGGCTTTGGACCGTAGCCTCCGGCGTCAGGTCGAAAAAAAACAGGAGGCTGTGAGCATCATCGCTACAGCCTCCTGCTATGGAAAGGGGGGGCTCTCAGAATGTTTCTGAACAACTTCAGATGGAACCGCTACGCTAAATTCTGGTTTGAAGTTTCGCTTTCCCGCACAAGATTTTCCGCTTGAATCTCCACTCGACCATCCGCTCAACAAATAACCAGCACCATCATCGCCACTCGAACGGCCACCGCAGCTTTCAATCCCACTGGAACATGAACCCGAACCGCAACTTCCACTCGAGACCAGCATTGGAAATGAAACAGTTACTTCTGAGAGTTCCCTGTGTTAAGAGTGAGCCTGTTATACCTTCGAAGTCGCTTTTCATCTTCTTGTGAAAATCCTCAACCAGCTTTAACTTCGCTTCCGAGCGCGCGGAGGACACTGCAATTTCCGGTTCAACGAGGTCGAAAGGTCCCTTGAAAAACGACCGAACATGCACATGAGGCACACCTTTGTACCGCCTGATAGTCTAAGTCCGCAAGAGGGGTCACCGCAACACCAGACAACATCGAGTCAGCTTTTCGAGCAGTGCCAGGCCATTGGAACGGGGAAGGTGATATTCCGCAGCCACACCAGGAGTAACGAGTCTCTCCACCAGCGCTAACGCATCGCGAGCGGTCGAACCACAGTCAAAAGCATAACCGGCTCATTTTAGATGTTTTGTCAAAGAGCACCTTCGGGAAGCCTGACCTCGATCCCGCGTCACCCACAGCCGGGCACTCACTCACCGCTTCCGTGCATTTACCTAAGCAAACCCTGTGCCAATGTCTAGCATAATCCAATATTAATCAGTAATCCAATTAGTTGGAGCTCCGATGCGATGGCCAGGGATGGCGTGACCGAGTGAACAATAATCTCCAATCGCCCCCACAGAATCCGAGAATATGGAAGACTTTATAATAATTTATTATGTGATTCAAGCTCATTATGAAGATGCGTAGAATATTATGCACAACAATCAAGGATTGGATACTATTCACCACCTCGGGTGGCGAAATACGGCCCCACCCAAACAGGTGTCCTCCCTCCTTTCGTCGTAGCGGCGGGAGCCCGTAGCCAGGCAATGTATGGATTCCGGCCGGAAGCATGCCTGAATGATGCCCGGGGATAATGGTTACGCTATTCTCTCGAGTCGTACCGGGGAGTGGGCCGATGGAAGGGGTGGTTCCAGCTGTTGTCTCAAAATGATCTCGCGGGCAGGCGCTGGGGCCGGATGCCCAACTGTCTTCATTCGAATTGGCGGGCACCGGCTGGGATGTGGGTTACAGCCGTGCCGAGGGCGTGGATGCCGATCCTGTCCGGGCGAGTGAGAGCGACCGTTCGCGCGGCTCGCAAAGCGGTTGACTGATCGGCCCGAAACTGGTAACTGGGGCAACGGCAAAGGACGGCGCCACAGCGCCACAGAATGAGTGTCCACCCTCCTTTGGTCATGCCGGCGGAAGCCGGTATCCGGACAGAGTGTGGATTCCGGCCGGAAGCAAGCAGGAATGACGCCCGAGGTAATGGCCACGCTATTCTATGGAGCCCTGCTGAGTGCTCATCAGGGGAAGGACAACGGCGTTCTGGAGGAGGATCATGACGATTTTCGGTATTGGTCCCAGGTTGGTGGGGCTATCTCTTGCATACGCGATCATCCCGGCCGCCCTGACGATGGCCTGGCCGAATTATTTCATCATCACCTCGGCTCCCGCGGTCTTCAACTTCTGTGGGGCTGTCCTGTTAATACTCGGGGTGCCGCTGTGGCTCTTTTCAATTCTTCCCCTGCTGCAAGGATTTTCCGAAGGAAAGCTCTGCACCACCGGGGTCTACTCCATCGTCAGAAACCCCATGTACTCGGCGTTCATTATCTTCATCGTACCAGCGGTCGTGTTGTTTCTCAAAGCATGGCTGATGCTCACGGTCCCGATGCTCATGACCCTGGTTTTCAAAAAACTCATCAAAGCCGAGGAGCTTTACCTTGAGGAACAATTCGGGGAGGAGTATCTGAAGTACAAGTCGGAAGTGAACCTGCTGATTCCCAGCTTCAAGTCGTTCAGATTGAAGGTCGGTTTTCCATAGGGTCTGACAAAAGGGGCTGGCTATTCAAGCCAGCCCCTTGGTTTGGCTGGTGCCGGAGGAGAGAATCGAACTCGCATGGAATGTTGGTACACAAAGGTTTGACGGAGTGCTGGACCACGAGCGCTCATTGGGTGTTTGCGGATTCGAACCTCCGATCTGCCTATGAATATAATAATATCAATAGGATATGTGTCCATCAAGAATCTTGAACCGACTTTGTACCATTCAAGGGGTCGCTCATCGAAGATGCTCACAGTTGGATCTATTGGAGGATGGGTTCACTGATACGGTTCACGTTCGCTCATCAACCTCATGCGTTTTGGTTCGGATGTGCAGTAGCACGGCAAACTCAAGTCCTATTTCATCCGGCGCTACGGCGGGATTTGTGACCGTCACGTATTAGAAACGAGGACGAGAGATCATAAACGGCGCTTGCAGATCAGCGAGATTTGTCGTTTGAAAGCCTCAAGCTGGGTCGCTGCCTTAGGGTCTGGCGAATGGATGCAGCATGCACAACATCCCTGGCATCAGCAGCACCAACACAGAAGGCTGAATCTGCCCTCCCTCGCCTGTTGGGGTTCCGTCAAGATATTCGAACTCTTTCAGCCGGCTGACTGCCAGTCGTTTTCCTTGGGTTGACCTTTTTCCATATATGAAATGCGAACATTACGATGGTTGCAGATGTCTGCGAGTCAACCTTTAGGAGAGATGCTTTGAGTTTCCGGTGCCTCAATGACAATCCTTCCGAAGAGGTTGGTTCTGGTTTTGAGGGGTCAGCTTGGGCTCCGAAAGATGGAGGGAGATGAAACGGAATGGTTGGCGATATCCAAATGCTATCAATACCCGAAGGAGCCACACCCCTGGAATGAATATAAGGCAGTTATCTGCCACTTACGGTCCATTCTTCGGTGGAATCAAGATAAGACCGCCCGATCAAGCTCCTTTCTGACGGCCAGCCCCAATTTCTCCAAGACATAGGGTTTCTTGACGTAGGCGCCTGCACCCAATGACTGAGCCTTCTTAACTCGATCTGTTTCCGAGAAACCGCTGACAATAACAGCTCTCTGCTTCGGGTTGATTTCAAGAACGTGCTGGTAAGTCTCCAGGCCATCGATCCCCGGCTCCATAATCATGTCCAGAACCAAAAGATCGACCTTATTGGACTTTAGGTATGCCACCGCATCCTCTCCCCTGGAGACGGCGTGAACCCTGTAGCCAAGCCTGGTCAACATGCTTAAAGCAAGCTCCCGCTGTCCCTCCACATCGTCCACGACAAGAATGGATTCCCCATCACCCATGTATTGGTCGGGGGATGCCTTGTCCTCATCCTTGGTCAGTTCCTCTCTGCTAACCGGAAAGTAAAGCGTGAAGGTGCTTCCCTTTCCCTCTTCGCTTTCAACATCAATGTATCCAGCATGATCCTTGACCGTTCCCCAGACAACAGCCAATCCCAGTCCCGTTCCGCTCCTCCCCATGACCTTCTTCGTATAGAAGGGCTCAAATATCTTCTCAAGGTCTGCCTGGGGAATACCCTTTCCATTGTCGGATACTGTCAAGACAACATAATCGCCTTCCTGCATCTCATCATAACCACGGATAGGTCTATCGAGATAACGGTTTTCCGTCCGAATTGTCACCTCTCCTTTGTCGAGAATGGCTTCTGCCGCATTTGATATCAGATTCATCACCATTTTTTCCAAATGAACGGGGGATCCTTTGATATTAAACAATCCTTTCTGTAGATCGATCCGGAAGGTGATGTTGGGATGATGTTCTTTTAATTTATGATACTCAGGACTTCTGGAAAGACTTGAGACCAGATTGTTCAGGTTGACAACCTCAGAAACGGCCACACCCCTTCGAGCCAGGGTCAAGAGGTCCTGGATGATGGCCGCACCCCTTTCACTGGCTTGAAGAATGTAGGACACGTGCCTGTTTGAGGGATTCCCTTTCGGTATCTTCTCCAGCAGCAGTTCTGAGTACCCGACTAGAATACCAAGCACATTGTTGAGATCATGAGCTACACCACCGGCCAAAGTGCCCAGGGCTTCCATTTTCTCGGCACGATTTAAACGCTCCTCAAGCCTTCTGCGCTCGGTGTTGTCACGAATACACTCAATAGCAGCAACGATCTCACCCTTTGAATCTCGCAAAACAGAGGCTGTTGCAGACAGGTGGACATTACCGGGAGGCAAATTCGGTGTAAAAGCTTCACCAAAGATGATGTCCCCCCGCCTCTGGATTGCCGTATAATCCTTTTCATTTTCCTGATTCTGACGAAGGGCAAGATCAATAAGAATTCGTCTTCTCTCCCCGTAGAATGGAAGAGAGTATTCATAATTCTCTTTTCCGACCATTTCTTCAGCCTTCACTCCGGTCATAGCCTCTATGGCCCGGTTCCAGGCAATAACCTTACCGTTTTTATCGATCACAAGGGTTGCATCGGGAAGAAAGTTGATGATGTCTCCGAGTTGTCGTTGGGATTCTTCCAACGCAGCCTCAGCCCGCTTGCGCTCGGTGATGTCGATCCCGACCCCCATCATGGCCGGACCGTCAGGCGTCGACAGCCGGGTAATACTGATGAGATAGGGTACAAAGCGCCCATCCTTGTTAATCAGGGTGGTCTCAAATGCCCCGCCAATCCCGGTCTCGAGTACCGATTTTACGAGGGCCATACCTGTTGCCGCATCTTCCGGGGTTTCGTGCCAGTCCGGGATGTACCAATCGCGAAGCTCATCGGCGCTAAACCCCATAGCGGTCTCGTGGGCCTTGTTCCAGCGCTTCAAATGACAAGTCGAATCGTAGAGGAAAAAGATCCCCGGCAAGCTTTCCAACAGCTTCTCCGTGAAGAGTTTCTCACGTAGCAGCTCCATTTCGGCCTGCTTGCGCTCGGTGATGTCCCTGATAATTCCTCCAACACCGATCTTGTTGCCCTTCAGAACCACGGGGAACTTGGTCGTTTCATAGATTCTGTCACCAACTCTCTCTTCGGTGACGACAAGCGACTTCGCCCGGATCGCTTCCAGATCGGAAGACCGACAGTTCCTGGCAGCGAGCTCCGGCATCAACTCAAAATCCGTTCTGCCGATCACATCGGCTTCTACTCTTCCAAAGAAGTGTAACAATGTGTTGTTGGCTATCACATGGCGCAACTGATCGTCTTTGACATATACCATGTCGGAGGAGGCGTCCAAAAAGGCCCGATAGCGATCTTCACTCTCACGCAATGCCGCCTCCGCCTTCTGACGCCGACGTTCCCCTTCCAGGTTGTCGAGGGCGAAGCCGATGTCGTCAGCCACCTTCTCCAACAGCTTCACATCCTGATCGCCAAAGAAGTCAACCTGGTCAGAATAGATCGTCAGGGCTCCCCACACTCTTGCCGCGGACCTGATGGGGAACGCCGCCGCAGCACGGATACCGTAGGGTGCTGCTCGGTTCCGCCATGGCAGGGTGAGCGGGGAATGCAAAAAGTGATTATGCACCGATGGACGTTCCTCGCGAATGCAGGTGCCTGTGGGGCCGCGGCTCTCAGGGCGATCATCGACATAGACTGAGATGCCACGAACATAATCCCCAGCCTCTCCGCAGATCGCTGTCGGTACGACCCTCTTGGTAGCTACTTCCACGTAGCCGATCCAGGACAACAGGAAGCCACCTTCTTCCATGATCACTCGGCATGCTTCTTCAAGAAACGGCTCAGCGGAGGTTGCCCATACGACCGCCTGGCTTACCCGCCTGAGCACACCATAGAGCCGGTTCAGCAGTTGAATCTCCCGCTCCTGCTGGACTCGCTCGGTGATGTCTTCGGCAATGCCGGCAAAACGATAGATTTCTCCGGTTTCATCGCGGACGGGAAATCCGCGGTCGAGTATCCATCGAATTGACCCATCCGGACGAACAATCCTGTACTTCATACTGGGTCCATCAGAGCCTCTTTCTGCCAGGCTTTTAGTGGCCAGATCCAGATCTTCAGGGTGAACGCTTTCTATCCAGGACCTAGGGTTGGCAGACAGGCTGGCACATGTGCGGCCCCATATCTCTTCGTAAGCGGGACTGACATAGAGCGTTTCCGTGATGTCACGGTCAGCGATCCAGAGGACTTTTTTTGTGTTCTCCGCTAACTGGCGAAAGCTGTCCTCACTCTCTCGCAAAGCATCCTCCGCCAGCTTGCGTTTGCTCTCTGTAGCTTCTAGTTCCGCAATCCGCCTGCGCATGAATGTCAATTCCTCGATGAGCTGTTCCTTGGTTTTCTCTTCGTCTGTCATTTCAAATCCTCTGAAATGCAAATGCAGGCTCGGGGCCTTAATCTGTAGCTTCCCAAGCACTGAGGTGCCTGGAGTCCAAGACTCCTTTATTTGTTAGCTTGGATGCAGGGTAAGGAGATTTTCCCTCTCATTATGGATGGTTTAGTTGGTCGGTTCAAGAAGAAGTCGTGTTGAGGCGACTGAACTCAACCGATGTATTGCATGCTGCCCAGGAGTGACAATGCCACATATCTTAACAGAACCAGCCCTTGAGGGGATAGTTCGTTGCTGATAGCCGAAACATATCTTGCCAGGAGGTGAACCCCGGACCAGGCAATCGGCTGCAACGGGTATGATCCGGACATGTTGACTTATCGGGCGATGGAGAAGTCAAGGCCAAGGAGAGGTATGCTGACTTTTCGATGGCCCTGTTGGACGGTAACCAAAGACAGCCAGCTAGGAGCAACACTGCCCTTCGCATCCAATATCCCAGGTTTCCTACAGAAATATAGTTAAAGGTCAGCCTCTTTTACCGGAGTTTTCATGGCTGCACCGTGAGCACGATGGTTGTGTCCGGCGCGCCATACAGTAGCAGATAAGCACCGTCGGCGACCGCACCAACAATTGTCTTCTCCGCCGTTCCCCAGTCCTTAAGGTCGATTTTGGCATTATACAGATACCATGAGCGTGCGCCGGTCAGGGTAAAAGGTGAAGCCGCCGACCATCGAAACCACTGACCCAACCCTTCGGAGTCGATCGTCACGGTTCGGTTCCCTGGCTTCAGAGCCGGGACTGCATCCAGCGGGCGGTAACGGGTGCCGCACCAGAGAAGCCATTCCTCTCCCTCCCGCTCCTCGATCACCAGATCGCTGAGACCCCAGCCGTTGTCGAGGGGAATCCTGAGACACATCCGCGCGACATGATCACTCTCCCTCGGATCGACGACCTGTACCAGGTCAAATCCCGCCGCCCGGAGCGATACAGCGAGGTACCCTTCCAAACCCTGCACCACCGCCAAGCTGATCACGGGGGGCTGCCGCCCTAGGGCCAGGAAGGCGCTGTAAGGTTCATTGGCCGTCAGCCAACGTCTGCCGACGCGCGCCTGCCATCGGTCCGACAGAGGGGGAGCGGGGAAAAGCTCATGACCGACGGGGAGTTCCATGTCGTAGTGCCCCATTCCGTAAGGGATACGTACGGCCAGATAACGGCGGCCGGCTGCGACAAATCCACGGTAGGACGTGCCGGGACGGCTGTCGGCCACGAAGCGACCATTCTGACGGAGCCTGAGTCCTTCGAGAGTGGGGTGCCAGTGATCGTTGACGAAATTAGAGAGGGTCAGCGTATGGTCGGAACAGACATCCAGCCGTTGCAGGCCATAACTGCTGGCATAGATGCCGGTGATGGCAGCCAGTTCCCCGTCACCGACCGGGATGGCTGGAAGAGTGGCGGGTTCCAGCGGCACCGGTATCCGGGCGATGCTCCCCCGCTCGGCCAGGGCGTGAAGCAGGATCCGCTCAGCCAGGGGGACGGCAATGCTCCCTATTCCCATGCCGTTGGTGACCATAACGACGACCGCGAGGCGCTCGTCGGGGGCGACGATGAAATAGCTGTGATAATGATCTGCGTCACCCGCCTTGTGCCATGCCCTCACCCCCGCCGCCGCCAGCCCCCCTTGATGTACGCCGTCCCACCCCAGACCAAAGTGGGCATAATGATCCGTGATCGGGTTGAACGGCAGGTTCACGGTTTGGTCACGACCCATCTCGGCCACGGCGGCTACAGAGAGGATGCGCCGGTCCCCCCGGCGGCCACCATTGAGGAACATCATCGCCAAGTTCCCCAGATCGCTCGGTGTCGTAAAGAGGCCGCCCGAATAAGTGTTGATATATTCCTGCGGCTCGGGCCGCCCCGCATCATCAAGCCCAGGGGCAAAGCTACCAGGTGGAAAGGGTTCCAGACCGAATCGACTGTGACTCATCCCCAGGGGGACCAGGATTTCCTGCTCGACAAACCTGGTGTAGGGATGACCGCTGACTGCGGTGACCAGCAGTTCGATAACTAGAAAACCGTCGTTGCCATACACCGCCGTCTCCCCCGGCTTGTGCTTTAGGCGTTCGGTGGCCAGCATGTCCCGAACCTGGGTGGCATAGCCGGAGAACGGCATAACGGTGAGGACGTTGGGGAAATGGATGCCGGGGAGGCCGGACGAGTGATTGAGCAGCATTCTCACGGTGATGTCACGCCAGGGTTCTTCATCGGCCATGCGGAAATCGGTCATGTAACGAATCAGCGGGGCATCGAGTTCGATTGTCCCCCGGTCCACCAGGATCATCGTGGCGACTGCGGCGATCACCTTGCTGCAGGATGCGATGCAGAAAAGGGTTTCCGTAGTGGGCGCTAGACCACGGGTCCGGTCGATCAAGCCGAACGCCTCGGCCCAGAGGAGGCTCTCGTCATCAACGAGGGCGACAGAGACCGCGGTCGTCTTGCTCTCACTCCCGGCCAGTTCCTCCATAATCTCGGCACGGGAAGTGGCGATTGTGGCAGCATAGGCGATTGGCAGGTCGTCGTTATGCCTGCTGCAACGGGGCCGGGGGTGGTGGTGAGTGCCGGGGATGGTGGGGCTTGTCATGGTTCTCTCCTCTGCAGGTGCCGAGTCGGGTGCTGGGGTACGTGACCTGCAATGAGCTTCACCCCGCAAATGAGTTCTGAGGTTTTGATTATAACAGATCGTGGTTATCGGAATACGGCGTCAGAAGGCAAATTTAATGGAACTTGCCAATCTCCTGAAAATGTTCCCCTTGAGCTGCATCCTATAAGAAATGATCTCATTATGTTGAGTAGCAACCGTCAAGGCGGCTGAACCCCTTGGCGAATAAGAGGCGGGAGTCCAAAGAAAGGTGCGAATAGAATAGGAGGCGCGGAGGGAAAACTTATCCTGTGAGCTTCCTCTATTGCGTGATGTTTGCCTCACAACAGGATTCATCATCCTCGCCCTTCTCCCGTCTCCAAACCCGCATGGATACTAACTCAAAACGGCTTAAAAGCGTGACGCACTACCTCACCCGGCAAGGGGCAATCCGAGAACCCAATCCTGGGACAAGGCCGGTTATACGGGTCCTCTTCCCCCTCTTTTCCCAGATAAAATCCACCACTTTTTGCCCAAGCGGTTTTTCAAGAGAAATTCTATCCTTTCGAACGCTCAGAAGTTTCGCGTGCGAATCTCTCTCCCCGATCGCCACGATGAGTGGCCGGCATGCACAGCGCAATGGCGGAGTGTCCGGCGGCAAAGAAGCGACACAGCCATGCCCCCAAGCGGTTTTTGGAGACTTTTTTTAAGAAGTTGAGAGAACCACGACCCGCAACAGGTGTCCGCCAAATCGCCAGGCGGATGATGCGATCGAGCAGAGCGCTGCCGGTCACTGGCAGTTCCCCCTCACTTTAGATTTGCAGCCCCGCACCACCATCACTACAACGACCCCACCAAACCATTTGCAGTGACTCACCCAGCCCGGTCCATCCCCCCTGCCACTGGTCACAGGCCGTCGGTAGATCCTGCCACGAGATGGCAAAAGCAGGATTGATTCCTGTCTGTCCTGGGTAAGGTCACGACGGGGGACGCGTGGTGAGCGCTCGCCACAGAGGCGCTTTTGCGTCCTCCTCCTGCCCGCTGGAGACCGCAGCAGCTCAGTTTCGCAAGCCAGCGGATCACTTATTTCCCCTCAACCTTATTCTTTGGAAGGAGAGAACAATGTCACTGTTTCACCCTGATGTTAACCACTTGGTACAATTCTCGTTTGTCGATCGAAAAGCCCCGGTCGTCTACCAGATCGACGAGATTACCGCCAAGGCCACGAAGGACTATCTAAACGATTTTGAGGAGAAAACCTGGCCCTTCTACTGGTTTCAGACGGTTCACGGGGTTGATGTTGCAGTCAACCAGGACGGCATTGAACTGGTCCACGTGTTCTTTGAAATCGACGAGACAGATCTCGATCATAGGAACTCTGAAGATGACTTCGACGTGGCCATCCATTTCAAGGGCCTTCCTGCCATCCCTTATGAGTGCGATGTCGCGTCTCCCACGGAGCTGACGAGATTCCTTCTTGCACTCAGCAAAAGATCTGGCGAAGATGGTCCGTTTGCGTCGTTTTTAGACTCGAACGGCCATCTGGTGCTGTTCGATGCTCGCAAGATCCTGTACGTTGAAGCCACTTCGGAGGTCGTTCAGAAGGGATGGACAGAAGTCCTGGCGGAGGATTTGCAGAAAGCCCAGACCGACGCGGAAACCGGCCAACCCGACCAGAAACTGCCTCGCAAAAAGAGGGCGTCCCGCACTCGTCGGACGAAGATGCCGGAGAAGTCATGATCATGCTTGTCTGGAGCTAGTTGTTTCATTCGCCGCAAGCGATCCGGGCACTCACTTTCGTTGTCATGAGCCTCGGTACGTGTAAGCCGAGTAGGAGGCCGGGGGGATTCTCTCCCCGGTCCTCACACTGCCCAAAGAGGATTTGCTACGGCCCCACCGTGACGTTCGATTCCGCTTTCAGCCCCTCGACCAGCTCAAGGCCCATCTCGTAGCGGAGAGCATCCACAATGAAATAGGCCACCTTATCGCCCTTGGCCAGCCGCGGTGCGACTTTTTCCCCATAGATTCCGTCCTGCGTTAAGAAACCGGGAACCTGAAAATCGGCTTTCTCAAGGGCAGTGATAAAACGACCGGCAGAGCGTTCGATCGTTTCCATATAGTCCTGGCGGAGGCCGGCGATGAGCTTTTCCAGCAACGCGTGATCTTCTCCGATTTCGCAGTCCAGGTAGGAGTATAGGCGCTCAAGATGCCGCTAGGTCCTGTCCAGCAGATACCACGGCTCTTCACCCTCCGTGTAACGGAGCAAATGCTCCCCCGGGTTATCTTTCAGTTTCTTCAGTTCACTGCGGATGGTTTTGCCCAGAAGGAGAAGCCGGGCTCCGCTCTCGATGAGAGCCCACCGCAGCTGGTAGTCAGGTTGCTGAAGGGGCCAAAATCCACCCTTGCGCTCCTGAGCCAGCTTGAGGGCATCATCCGGATTCCCCAGAAGGAGGCCTTCCTCAGCATGGCGAATGAGTTTGCGCTCAAAAGCAGGGAAGGTTTCAAGGGCACACAAGGTTTCCACCGGTAGCTCAAGATCGCCGACCTTCATTTCCTCTTCAACGGATTGCGCGGACTCCACGTAAGCAGGCCGGAAATCGGTGCGGCTTCTCCACACGGAACACACTTCCCGGATCCGTTCAAGGTGCTTGGGGTCGGTAGGTAGCGGAAGAGAGGAGTATTTTTCCGTGGCTTCCGTATTCCCTTTCCCGCAAAGAATTTCAGCCATGAGGAGTAGCCGTCGGAGCTCTTTTCGAAGTTGCCCCGCGGAACCCTGTGCAGTTGTTTTGAACCCAAAGCCATTCTCGAATAACGCTGCAAGCTCAGGCAAAGCTTGTTTGGTCTTGAGGGCCTTGTCGTATTCCACAGAGGAGGCAAACTTGAGGGCGACATCAGTGAGTGAGGCCGTGCCGGAAATGAGTTTCACGGCTCCGCTCTCGACAGCATCAACTTCCTGGGCGAGCTTGTCTAGTTCCTCGAGGGTAAGGAGGCCTTTGTCCACTTTTTCGCAGATCTTCTCCGCCTGATCCGGGGCAATCTTTCGAAATACCTGTTCGGCAATAACCCGTAATCGCGTGTTCCGCTGCCATGGATTTGCACCCGGTTCGATCACAACACCCGCAGCCTCCAACTCAACCAGAGCCTGCTGACAGCTCTGCCGGTCCTTGGGGATATAGACCAGGAGTTTTGCAGGAACATGCCCTTCCGGGTCAGGTTGGCCTTGCTCGTCGATGAACTCAAGAAATGCGTCCACCTCATGCCGCAGCCGGAAGAAGCTGTCTTTCCAACGGAAGATTTTTGTCTTGGGAACGCACATGTTGTCGCAGAAGGCTCGGTAGCTGCCGTCCGGATCGTACCAGACGACGATACCCAATTCCTTGATTTGCTTTTCGATCAGTTGCCGGAGATGATCGCTGACTTTACCCATGGGAGAATATCCGGAAGCTCAGAATTACGAAGGAATGGCATTGCGGGCTCGGCCGGGAACACGCAGCACCCAGGTCATTTCGCCTTTACAGATGGTTTCCTCTTCCGCTCGACAGGTTTCCTGGCACTTTTCCCAGTAGCCGCAGTCTTTTCGGAAGTTGGCTGCTGTGCCTTCATATCTTCGGAGTTGGCGAGTTTCATGAAATTCGTAACGGGGAGATGCAGGGGCGGAAACCCCGCTCTTCTGGTCAGATCGGCCAAGGTTTCTCGCAGGTATGGATAAAGAATAGCCGGACAGTTGATTGAAGCAAGTTGGCGCCGTGAATCCTCATCAATGGGTGTGGCAAAATCAAAGATTCCAAGATATTTCACATCGAAAAAGAATGGATAATCGGGATTCTTTTCCATTTCCGGCGTCTCAACCCCCAGTCGCACCCTTATCGAGCTGTCTTCCTCGCTCAAACGAGTGTCTATCCTAAGTCCATAGGCGAATCCATCTTGGCCCCCATTCTCCTTGTAGTGCGGATTGACCTGGAAGAATACAGAATCCAGTCGGATCTCTTTAACATTCATTGATGGCATAGGCTGCCTCTGCCTTAATAAAGGGGTAGTCATCAGCACCGATCACTTCTTGGAGATGAAATTGCGGCCCCTCAAGACGACTGACCGGCTTGTAGTGAACAAACTCATGCTCAAGTTTTTGCTCAGGCCGAACCAGGCTCACGCGGAGCTCCTGGCCAAGGGCTTCGGCGATGGTCAGCAGGCGCTTCAAGGTCATATTGGAGCCGCTGTTGAAAAGTTTGGAAACGGCCGCCTTGCTGATGCCGAGTCTCTCCGCTAGCTGACTCCGGCTGATGTTCTTTTGTTCCATGATCTCGAGGATCTTCTCGGTGACTTCCAGTTCCAGACCTTCGAGTTTGTACTCGAAGGTGTCCCGAGCTCGCTCCCACTCCTCCTTGAACCATCCATGCCTTTTCATAATCACCTCCCTGCGGTGAAGCCCCAGACTCAGGGCCTCTTTGCTTTGAGGTATTCCTCTCGCAGCCGTTTTGCCCGCTTCAAATCTTTGGGATTTGCCTTTTGTCTCTTCTTTAAGGTTCCATGGGTCACTATGATCATCTGTCCCGTCTCAAAAAAGCAATAGACCCGGATCTGGTTTTGTTTGATCGCGTAGATACCGTCTTCTTCGTGTCTGAACTTTTCTATATTCCTGGGTGCACCATTCTTGGCTATGAAATCGAACAACGCCCTCAGCTTTCCTTTACTGGGGGGAGGCAATCCCGCAAAGAACTGTTCAAACTGGGATCGTCCGTCGTCCACGATAGCGAGAATAGAAAGTCTCGCTCCTCGGGTGATGAGTTGCGTGATCACACTCAAATTGTTAACTCCCAAGTTAACTCTTGTCAAATCATTTGTCGGCACCCATGGTAAATTTCTTGAGGGTATCATGAATGCCGGCATAATCTCTCGCAGCACAGACGCCCTCGACGCGTCCGCCCACTCAGGTTATCAAGAAGGCAATCCGTCTGCACGGAGGTGAGAGGCTGGCCATGGCCTTCGGACCCCCGCAAGGGGCTTTATTCATGTTTGCTCTCCATCCGCACCACCAATCCTTCCGAATTTTCTCTCGGAGCTCTCCCTCTCAACCTCTTCTCATAGTGTTGATCAGGCTGATGCCTCACGAATGGAGTTCCTGATCCAGCCCATGGGCGATGGCGTAGGATTTATTGGTTTTGCACTTTTCACGGACACGGTCCGGCCAGTGGTCCATGGCCTGATAGGACCAGTCGTAGTCGCCGCGCTCCAGAGCTTGCCAGGCTTTCTTCGGATCCGCCTGCCAGGAGGGGATGAGCTCCCCAAGGGGGGCGATGTTGAGGAGCACTCCGTCGTCGAGATGGGGGCGGTAGCCTCGTTCCTGAATGATCCGCTCAAGGGTCTTTCTAAACTCTCGCACATCATCGAGCATGTCAGCCAAGGCCGCCATGGATTTTTCCAGCTCCCGCCGTTCCCGTCCCTGGGTTCCGTCCCGCTTGTTGCGCAGATCGCCGATTTGGGCTTCCAGATGGTTGATCTTGGGTTCCACGTATTCTTTCTGGATGCGGAAGAGGGAGTCGTTGGTCAACCGTTCGTGGAAGACCCAGATGCCGTGACGTTTCTTTGGCGACTGGAGATACCAGTAGACGGGACGCTTCCGGTACTGTTGAATGTGCTGCTTGAAGAAAGTTCGATCCAGGTATTGGCGCAGAAGATCCTCCGGTTCCCCCTGCTTCTCGGTTCCCGCGCGGATGACATCGGTGGATTCCTCTTCACCCACCATGATCTTGAGGGCATTGAGAACCTTCGCCGGCAGGTCATTCGGGTGGCCTTCGTCCATGACAAGGATACCGTCGGGATCGGCGAGGTCCTGCAGGCTGGATGCAGTATTTTGGGAGAAACGCCCGCGGCCGAGTCCTTTTTCCACGCCAGGCTCAAACCGGTTGAGGGCGGTCCCGACAGCGTAGCTGATCCACTTGCGGGCAAGCTCCTCAGTGGTGACTGGCGGCGTAGTGCTCAAATCTGGGGACGTCTCGTCATTTTGAGCTTCGCTCTCTTGATCGGCTTTAGGTGAATACTCTTCCCCATCCACATCGTCCACCTCATCTGTCAGGACGGAGGCTTTGTCAGCCAGCTCTCTTTCGATGGCTTGCCGGTCTTCATCACTGATTCGTAAGCCTTCAGGGGGTGTAGGATTTTTTTCGTCAGGCACGGCATTATTAACGGGACAACTCCAGGATTTTCGTGTAAGGGAGACTGAAAGATTGGATACAAGGCGAAAAGCAATCGGAATTGGAGTGTGCCAGGATGGCGGTGCAGGATCTTCCCAACGGTTTTCCCATCAGCGAAGAGGACTGGAAACAGACGCCTCCCGCTGTACGGGCGTTGGTCCTGCAGCAACATGAGCTCATTGGCCAACTGACCAAACGGGTGGAAGAACTGGAAGCCAGACTCGGGCAGAATTCGCAGAATTCGAACCGTCCTCCCTCCACGGACCCTCCGTACCAACGAGAAAACAGGAAATCGAGCGGAACGGGCAAACCCGGAGCCAAGAAGGGCCACAAAGGGCATCAACAGTCGCTTTTGACGCCGACGGAAGTGGTACCGGTAGCGCCGAAACCTTGTGAGTGTGGGTGTCAGGAATTTGAGAACCTGAGAGCGTTTTACACGCATCAACATATCGAGCTCCCGAAAATCGAGATGCAGGTTACGCATTTTGTGCTGCAGGAAGGGGAATGCACCGCTTGTGGCAGGAGCTGCAAAGGGGTAGTGCCGGAGGGGTTCCAGGTTGGGTACGGACCGCGGTTTACCGGGCTCATTGGCGAGTTGAGCGCAAGTCAGCGCAGCAGCCGAAGCGCTGTGAAAGAATTCTGTCAATCGGTGCTGGGTGTTGCGATCAGTTGTGGAGGAATTCAGCGTTGTGTTGACCGCGTTTCGGAAGCGATCCTTCCCCACTATGTGGCGATCGCTGAGAGAGCGCGCAGCCTTATGGTGAACTTTATCGACGAGACCTCCTGGTATCAGCATGGAGTCCTGGCTTGGTTGTGGGTGATGGTCAACCCCTCGGTAGCCTTCTTCAGTATCAAGGCCAGCCGGTCTAAACAGGCTTTCGAAGAGTTGATCGGGCACTGGGCAGGGATTCTGGTAAGCGATGGTTACGGAGTCTAGCGCAAGTGGGTGAATCAAAGGCAAACCTGTCTTGCCCATCTGATACGCAAAGCGGTAGGTCTTGCTGAGAGAAAGGACTCGGTGGTCGCCAGGTTTGGCGAGCGAGTCGACTCCGAGCTTGGCCGTCTGATTCAGTGGGCCAATGCACCTCCAACTCAAGGAGAGGTTTCCACATGGTACGCGCGAATGTGTCATCTGATTGACCAACACAGGGGTCGAAAGGATGAGGCGGGCAGGCTCGCAAAACATTTGGACAGGGAGATGGCTCATCTTTGGGTCTTTCTGATTGAAGATGGCGTTGAGCCCACAAACAACCGAGCTGAGAGAGCGCTTCGCTTTGCCGTCCTCTGGCGGCGAATGATGCAGGGAAGCTTCAATGAAAAGGGAGATCGTTGGGTTGAGCGAGTACTGTCCCTGCGGGAAACCTGCCGCCTCAGAAGTCTTCCCACATACCCTGTGCTGGTTGAGGCTCTCACCTGCTCGTTTCAAAACAGAACCCCCGACGTGTCATGGATTTAGGGGACCCCCTGAACACATACGGTTAAACTCCGCTAAACTGGAACGCGACATGTCAAATAATGGCGAATGGTTAGGCCGAAAGCAAAAACTAAACTCACACGAAAAGAGCGAGTTTAGTTTAGCCCCCTTTTCTAAGGGGGCTAAACTAAACTTTCTTCTCTTCCGGACAACGCTCTTGGAAAGGGCATCTCCGGGTTCACCAGAATCGTGCGCAAAAAGGATATGGAGACAACGTCATCGAAGAGCAATGGAGCTGAAGTTGAGGCACCCGGCACAGCAGCGCTCAGGCCCTCAGGGAGCACATGAGCCGGGAGGAAGTCAAGGAGCTCACCGGGCACCACACATCAGCCAGTTTCAGCAGGTACTTTTGGGCTGACGTGGAAGTGTTGCGGAAAGGTTACGAGAAGGCGAGGGGGTAGATATTTTGGACCACCACCGGACCACCAAAAGCGGACCACCGAATGAAAAACCCCTCATGATTTCGAGGGGTTTAGAGTGCCGGAGGAGAGAATCGAACTCTCACGGCCGCAAGGGCCACTGGATTTTGAGTGTAGAAGCAAGGCAATTTGGGGAACTGTAGGGAAGGAATAAACTCAAATGATGCCAATAGGATATGCTGATTGATGGCACTCAGGGAAAACAGGGGAAAATAGGGGGTACTATTAACCATTTCTTGACCAAATCTTGACCAAGTTGACCATGAGAATCATCCAGTGGGTTTCCGGCCACTCCAAAAAATGGGGGTGGCCGTCTTTTTTCAGGAAAAGTGATTGACATGGAAAATTGGTTATGCTAGACATATGTCGAACTGCTGATCACATATCTTGGAGGCGCATATGGATCGACTACTGACGACGGCAGAGGTAGCCAAAGTTCTGGCACATTACGGCGTGTCTGCTCATGCAATAGTGAAATGGGTGCAACTTGGATATGTGCGCCCGGCCGAGAAGCTGGGCGAAGGTCCGGCATCCAGGAATTACTTTGGGCGGGGAGACGTGCTGCGAATCGCATTTTTCAAATTGCTAACCGATTCCGGATGGAGACGCGAGCAGGCCGCCAAGTACCTGCGCCAAGAGGATGAGCATTTCGTTGACAAGATGATTTTGGCGGGGAGGAGCTTCTTTAACTGCACCCGACTCGTGCCGGTTCATTCGGCGTTTGGCGCGGGCTCGAAGGTCTTCGGTTTTAGCACGAAGAGGCACCAACAGAGTGGACCTTTTAGCTTCACGATTGACTTGAATGCACTTGCTGAGGAAATCAAGACCCTCACGGAAAGGATGACTCATGGTGAATAATAAGAAGCGCGTGAAGATCAAGATCATTGAGAGATTCGATACTCAGGAAGCATTTGCCAACGCCCTGGGCTACCATCCGACGAAATTATCGAAGCAGATTTGCGGACGTTACCCCGTCAAAGAGGAAGAACAGGCCCTGTGGGCGCGGTTGCTGAAATGCGAACCGCGGGAGTTGTTCGGGTAAAATAACTTAACCCTCACACATCCACTCCGAGACCGTCGAGACGACAGGACAAAGGAGCCCTAATGAACCGCGTCAAGGTTTCAGAAGTTCAGCCATATTACCTCGATCTCCGAGGTGCTGCAGCATTCCTGGCGATCAGCCCAAAGACCATTTCAAATTTATTGGCTCTTGGCACCTTCCCGGTCCAACCAAAACGCTACCGCTCGAAACGCCTGTTTAAGCTTTCGGACCTGCAGGAATTTGCCCGCTCGCTGGAATCGGATTCCAGTGAACCAGTAAACAAACGAGGCAGGAAGCGGGTTTGCAAGGCCGATGGTCAAGAGCAATCAAGAGTTGCGGGACTCGTGGAACGAAAAAACCCCGCTGGCGGGCGGGGCAGTGGGGATGAGGATGCCTCCAAGGAGATGAGTCATAATGACACTACCTCTTGAAAGTTTCAAGTCTTTCCTCAAGTCTATCCTGATGAGCGCCTTCTGCAATGGTTGGCTCTCCCTGAAGTTGACTGACCGCATCTTTGCGCGCTTCCGCTTTTTACGGGAGGCGTAATCCATGGCAGATCTTATCCCGCAAATCAAAACCGCTTGTGATTGCCGGGACCTTGTTAGGCGCTTCTGGCCGGACCACTTCCGGGAAAAAAGCAACTGCCTTTGCTTCGTCCATGAGGACAGCAACGAGTCCCTGCAGGTGTCGCGGGAGCTCGCCTACTGCCACGGTTGCGGGGCGCGGTTGGATGCCATAGACCTGTACCAGCGCGGAGCGAGTTTATCCAAGGGTGACGCCATCCGCGAGTTGGCGCGTGAGCTCGGGTTGAACAACGGCAATAAAGCCCCGGGAAGGAAGGACCTGCAGGGTCGCTGGGATCAGTTCAAGTGCACTCCTCTATCGGCGGAAGCTATCAGCTACCTGGAGGAAAAGCGGGGCTTGCCCGGCATCGTCGACCTGCTGAGTAAAGCCGGGCTGGTCGGGTTCGCCCCAGCAAATCAGCATTACGCGGCGAGTATCGTCTTCCCCCTGGTGGACTGGAGCCGCAAGTCCCTACTCGGCCTTCAATATGTCCCGATTGACGGCCAGGGCAAGAAATTTTCCACCAGCACCCCGGCAAGGAGCGCATTTTTCCGTTTGGACGGCCGCGGTGCTGACTTCACGGTGGTCACAGAGGGAATCATCAATGGCCTGTCGGCTCTGATGGCCTGCAGGACGATTGATGTGGATGTTGCGGCGATCCTGGGGGCTGGGTTCACTGACAAGTTGAAGGACATGCCAGTGGCCTTAAATCCTGTCCTCTTTTTCGATAACGACGACGCAGGCAGGAAAGCCGCCACAGAGGCGATCCAGGTCATGGGCGGCAAGTGCCGTGTTGTCGATTGGTCACTAGCACCAGATGGCATGAATGATGTCAACGATCTGCTCAAAGCCGGCCATGCCGATGTGATCGAACGCATGGTTAGGACCTCGAGGGTTCCAAAGCCTGCGGATTATGCAAGAGAAAACGCGGAGCCCAACCCATCAGAAGGCGAAGCAGGCCCGCCCTGCATCGAAATCACTGAGCACAGCGCAGCTCGCTTCCTCGACACACCGCCGCCGCCGATTCAATGGCACCTGAAGGGCGAACCCGGAAGCCTCAAGGCCGGAACCTTCGGAATCATTGTGGCCGATGGTGGAACCGGCAAGGGACATTTGCTTCTGCAGGCCGGACTTTCGACCGCAACCCGGATTCCATTTCTTGACGGGCTGTTCGAGGTCCCGGAAAACGCCCATGGAAAATGTGTTTTGATACTTGGTGAAGATTCCGAGGACATTCTTCATGGACGATTCGCCGGCATATGCGAGTCGCTGATTTTCGACGCCAATGCAGTAATGGGCGGATCGAGCAACGACAAGCTTTTCCGAGAGATGATCAGGGAGAATTTGTTCATCATATCCACATGTGGAGTGGATTTAACGCTCACGAGCTTTACAAATGGCGAAATGTCAACCACACCTATGTTTAACGGGCTCCTGGAAGCCTTAAGGAAAATTGAAAACCTGAAACTCGTCTGTATCGATCCGCTGTCCAGGATCTTCTCCGGCGATGAGAACGATCCGGCCCAGACGACATACCTCAGCACCCTGATGGAGCGAATAAGCCTCGAAACGGGCGCCGGCATCCTGGTGGCCCATCACACCAACAAGTACTCCCAGCAAACGGACACGGCGGCGGCGGCACTCACACAACATGCCGTACGCGGTAGCACAGGTCTGGTGAATGCCTGTAGGTGGATGCTCACCATGTGTGGGGTTAAGCAACCGGAATACCGGGCTCTTGGGATACCGAAAATCGACGTCCCGCGGTACGTTGCCGCACAAGTCACCAAGTCCAATTACTCCGCAAAGGGAGGATGCTTCTATCTTCGCCGCGATGACAACGGATGTTTGCGGCTTGCCAACATCGAAGGAGAGCAGAGCGAGAAGGATGCCGAAGTTACGGAGTCCATCCTCAAAGAAATCGCATGCGACCCATGTAAGTACACGAAACGCGCGTTCTGTCGTGTCTTCAGCAAGCAATTCGAGGGCTACGGCTGGAGGCGGCTCGAAAAGTTGGTCGATTGGGCCTTGCATGAGGGTCACCTTGTGACCGTGCCTGCGACCAGCAAAAAGGGTCCGGTTGAACACCTTGCAGTATCTGACACGTACGAGGCTGGGTAGAAATAACATGGCAAAACTGCCAAAAATACTAGAAGCAATTTCAAGCACTTGGGATACCGCCCACACCGCCCACCGCATAAACACTGGTGCGCCCACACCGCCCACATGCGCCCAAAAAGCATGGGCGCTTAAATATATTGTAATTCCAACAACTTGGGATACCGCCCATTTTATACCGCCCACTCAAGCATGGGCGCTTTGTAAGTACTTGAAATCATTCACATCGCCCACCGCCCACACCGCCCCCCCTAAAGGGGGAAATAAAAAATGGGCGGTATCCGCTCCGCCCCATTTTTTTCCCGGTACCTTTGGGGCCGCGAGTGGATGGATCAGAGAGAGGAATATGAAATGAGCAGACTCACCTGGCAGAAGTTGACCCAACTGGAACCCCGTTTATTGGAAGTCTTGAAGCAGGCTCAGGCCGTCAAGGATGACAAATCAGAGCGGTCATTTTGCGCCAACAGGGTTTGGTTTGGATACGACGAACCGGGGCCGGGGCCGCGAGGCCTCAAAAGTAAGGTTTCGTCTCTTGTGGGCTGGTGCTCTGTAAATGCAGGTCATCCCGTGTTGGGGAGCAGTGAAGCCTACGATCTTGCTTATCGGACGGTTTACGATGCACTCCCCTATTGTCGGGACTGCGCTTGTCTGTAACTAGATGGAAAGTGGTGAGATGATCATCATCCGGGATTCAAGAGAGCAGCAACCGTTCAGCTTCGCGTCATGGCCGGATGTGGAAGTCACCCGGGCCACCCTCACGACCGGCGATTACAGTCTTCCGGGGTTCACCGATCTGGTGGCAGTTGAACGGAAGAACGGGGTGGATGAGCTCGTCTCTTGTCTTTCCCGGCAGCGCGACAGGTTTGAGGCTGAGCTTTGCCGGGCTCGTGGGTTCGAGCGTTTTTATGTGGTCATCGAGGGGACCTTCATCGACGTGCTGGGCGGCCGATACCGATCACAAATGACTCCCAAGGCTGTCATTGCGTCAATCGCTGCATTCACGAATCGCTACAACATACCATTCCTATTTTGCGGCGGACGTGGGGCGGCAGAGATGATGACCTATGAGCTGTTGGCCAAGTACGCGTATGAGATCGAACGACGGCATCAACATTTACAGAAGAAAGGCTGAGCAAAATGACCGATATCATTTCCAAGATCCTCAAACAAGAGCCGGACCTTTGCGCCTGGGGCCTGGCTGACGACTATCTCCGACGCCGGAATGGTGTCTCCTGTAAATCACCGATCGACCCCGAGGAGTTTCAAGTCTGCCTCACCTGGCTTTCCCTCTGTCAGGTTCGCAAGACGGTCAATCCTGGAATCGGGAGCAGCTACGGATTGAAACACAGGGTCGAGCACTGGTCGGGCCGCTATGTCACCAACGGGGCCTTCATTGCCGCCGTCATTCACCTGGGCATTCCGTTCAAGCGGTATCCAGACAGCCCTAACATTCACCTGGCACTTTCGGGCAAAGGGTTGCCGACTCCGGGAGTCTGGAGGGGAAGTTGTCGTGGGTGAAGCCGAGGCGATAGGCCAGATCATGCAGCGGGTCATAGGAACGCTTGCTGAGCAAGGCGCACTGGGCACCTACCCTAGAGGTTCAACCGTGGAACCGCTTCGGGAGCCGGTTTTGCAAGGGTGGTTCAATACTCAGTCAAGAGATGAGGGGGATACGATGAACTTTGACAAGCGAGTCAGGAAACTGGAAGAGAAGATGTCGGCCAGCGTCGGGCCGCGCCGTCTGGTGGAGCTCATTTACCAAGGGCGTGGGGCAGAGGGCTTTCCCGACCCTACCGGGTACAACCCGAACGATCCGCTTGTAGCCCGGATACTGAAAGCCCGGGAGCGTTCTATCGGGGTGCGGAAAATTGGCCTGGATGCCTCGTTTTCGTTCAATTCACTTCATGTTGGGGGAGAGGGATAATGGAAAAACTCAGCCCGAAACGAGTTAAGGCTCTAACCGCCCTACTCACGGAACCCACCTTGCAGCAAGCAGCGCGGGCGGCTGGCGTGGGTGACGCTACCTTATACCGATGGTTGTCAGATCCTGTTTTTCGGGAGCAGTTCGTGGAGCTTAGGAAGCAGGTGGTCGACCAGGCCGTCAGTAAGATTTCCGGCATCCTGACTGAGGTTGTGCAGGTCCTCTATGAGATTGCCATGGACCGGAAAGCGCCGGCGTCTGCCCGCGTTGCCTCTTGCCGGGAACTCCTCGAGCGCACCTTTCAGTCAATCACCTTGGCGGACCTGGAGTTGAGAATTTTGGTTTTGGAGAAGGGAGGTTCCGGCAATGGCGACGGTTAGCTCACTCCTGACCAGGCTTGCAAAAATCGAACGCGGAAGCTCTTGCGCCGAAGGTCGGCCATTCACCCATGAGTGGGCATTAAATGAACTGTGGGCGTGGGAACAGGCCGTTTGCCCGGGTGAGAGCGATGAACCCATAACAGACCAAGAGGTTGATGACTTCCTCTTTAGCAGGGAAGGAACGCCTCACGATGCTTACGAAAGGAGCAGACCCTATGGCAACGGTTGATTTGGCTGCAAACTGGTTTCCGTTGGGCAAGCATTGCAACAAGCCCCAGAGGATCAGGCCGAAGCAGCGCCACCCGGACGAGCAGGCCCCGGTAAGCTGGCGGGACATCTTCCCTGAAAAGACAACGCCTGATCAGGACCAGATGGAGAGCCCGCCGCCACCACCAAAAACGCCGCGTCTTGCGGTGATAACAGTGAACTGGAAGGCCGAACAGCTCAAAGAGGTACGTGAGCAAGTCCGTGCCGCTCAATTCCGTGATGCAGTACCAGGGGGGCCTTACGATCGGTGTGGGGAACCCCGCTATTGGACTTAAGTCTCTATCAACCTACCATGAAAGGATTATTTCAATGGTCAACTATCAACTCAAGATCCTGCGTGATGCGAAAAATGCGGTTCGGGGTATCCATCAAGGAATTTCAACAGACATCGAGGAAAATCGGCGGCAGATCGAAGCCATTGGAGAGGAGCTCTCCGAGTTGGAATCTCGGAGGAAATTTATCGCTCCGGTTAAGGACGAGGCTATCGAGTATCGCGTGCAGAGCTTGATGACTCACCGCGAATCGCTGGAAAAGAAGGTCCCCTATTTGATGGCGAGGGAAAGGCTTGAGCTGCAGCCTGGCGGTCGCCTGGCGCTGGCAATGCGGGCGCTTCAGACGGCTTACGAGAACGCCTTGAAAGTGATCTTCAACCATTTGCTCGACTTCGTGACCGGCAGTATTGAGCGGGCTGGGGCCTACACCATTGCCGAGACGTTTCGACTCATCGAGGTGGCCGCGCAATTGGCGACCGAGGCGCGCGCAGATTTTCCGGCAATCCAGGTTCCGCGGTTTGAAGCCCTCGAGCTGGGGCGGCTGGAGGAATTCCGCGCCCTGGCGGAAAAGAATGCCGGATGTAAACTCGCCGCGATTCCGGCCGAGTGGAGGGGTCGGTCGGCGGAGAAGAATGAGGAGAAAGCCGCATGAGCAAGCAACCGACCCTTCATTTTCCATCGATGCTATCTTTCACAGTCCCGGACCCGCCGAAGGCCGAAGCTTGCGGTTACAGGGCTTCGGGACCCGTCCTCGACTTTCCCAACAGTCCGGCCTTGGTGGCACTGCAGGAATGCCGCAACGATCAGGCCTATAAGCGGCAGTTGAGTGAGTATGATCGTGGTCTTGAGCGGGATGAAAAGCTGACCCGGGCGGCCTTGAAGGCTCGGGGACTCACGGAGGACCAAATAGAAGCCGTCGACCGTGGCGAGCTGAGATAACCATCACCGGGGACTCTGCTGGGTCCCCGGAAAGGATGACACTCATGGGAGAAAAGAATATCGCCCTTCGCGATGCAATCGAATCGACCGGCTTGAGCGTAGACGCCTTTGCTAAACGGTGCCGCATCAACGGCACGTTAATCTATGCGGCCATGAACGGGGATCTTAAGTTGTCGGACGATCAGAAGAACCGCATGAAGATGAGTTTTCCGGCAGCTGGGGTCGATTGGGAAGCGCTTTAGGGAGCCATCAACTAACGAGAGGACATGAGAGATGCCACGCATACCAAATTACCAGTCACAAGCCAGGATGCCTGAGACGGCCGGCACGGTCCCGGTTCCCGTGGGGCCTGCGATGCTTCCAGGCGAGGCGGCGGCTAAAGGCTTCGGGAAGCTTTCCGATGTTGCTTTTGACATGAACGCCCTTCTTGCAAGAGCCGACCAGGCGGGGCAGTTGAGCAAGGCCATGGCCGATAGCGCGGTTGAACTTGGCGCCCTGCGTGACAAGTATTTGCTCTCACCCGATTTCAACCTTGATCCGGCAGGAGCGGCCACACGGTTCAACAGCGATGTGCAGGAAATCGGCCGGAAGACGAGTGCGGGCATTCAGGACCACATGGTCCGGCAGCACTTCGATGAGCATTTCAGCAAGTCGGCGGCAACGCAAATAGTTCAATTCGGCCACGATGCCACCCGAGCAAAGGTCAATCTTTTGCAGGGAGATAACCTGCGGGCCTTGGAGGCGCTGAAAAGTCAGGCGGCGGTTGCGCCCACCGACACGATCTTTCGCCAGCACCTGGGGAGCATTCGTGCATCCCTGGCGGGAGCTGTGGCGAGTGGGGTATGGTCCGCCGATCAGGCCGAGCGGTTGCGCCAGAATATTGAAAGCGGGGCGCTCCTGACCCGGGCAAACCTGGGGCTCATCAGCAACCCGGCGAGGGTGGCAGCTGAAATCGCGGAACGGAAACCCGGAAGCATCTGGGCCGACCTTCCCGCCGAGTATGTCCCTCATCTTCTTACGTCGGCAGAGTCACGGGCGCAGCACCTCGAGAACGAAGCAAAGCGCATGGTGGCCGAAAACGCGCCGACGCTGGGCTACAATTACGTTTACGATGCCTTCCAGCTTGCCAAGGGCGGAGACATCGGTGCAGCGGTAGAGTGGCTGAACGACCCAGAGAACGCCCGCAAGGCCGGACTCCCCGACGTGAAAGCGGTCCGGGAAGTGCAGAACATGCTGTACACTCAAGGCCAGCACCGTCAGATCGTGGATGAGCAGCGCAAGCGGGCCGCGGTTGAGAGGTTCAACCAGGACGCCCTGGGGCTTCTCCTCAAGGGGTCCCTTGATGTTGGGGCAATTTCAAGCGCTGATGTACCTTACGACATCAAGAAGCAATGGCTTGATGTTCTTGCCAGGCGGGGCGATGAGGAAGCAAAAACCCACGATCAGAGGCTTTACAACCAGATCATGGTTGACATCCATTCCGAGCCGGGGACCCCGGGCCGTATCGAAAACCTTAGCCAGGTCCTTCCCTATGTTGCTTCCGGCAAAATCGGCGCACAGAAGCTGAGCGAGATCAACGCGGCGATCACCACGGCCAACGACCCGACCCGCAGTCCGTTTATCGCGCAGGCCAAGGAATCCTTCATGGCGCGGTTTGCCGACACTCCACAAATGCGGGCCATGTTTCCGCGATTCCTGGAGGTATTGCACCAGCATATCCGGGCCGAGGGCCTGAAGGGTGAGCAGATCACCAAACGTGCCCTTACCCTGATGCAGGATGCCGAAGAGGGCTTGTGGAGCAGTTTCAAGAATTGGCTTACCAATAGCGACACGACCCAACAATGGCAAGTCGAGTACAACGAAGGTCTTCAAATGCCCGCACCTGGATCACCGGCACCGATCGAACGAAAACCCCAGATCGACCCTCGGATCATGGAGCGCGTTCAATCCCTGCGGGCTGGCGGCACATCCGATCAGGAGATTGGCGGGTTTCTGATGCAGAAGGGGATTGACCCGGCGCTTTATGGTCTCCAGGCGGGGGGCGCCCAATGACGGAGATGTTGGAGAGCTTGAAGACCAGTTACGACCGGATTGAAGCGGCTGCGGGCAAGATCGGGGAAAGCGTCGGCAAGGAGCTGAGTCTTTGCGAATCCGAGATCGAGACAGTCAAGCGTCTCGTTCTGTTCGACCTTGCCTCGTTTGCTTACGGGCTGATTGCCGACGTTACCGGAGAGCTTGCGGTTCGCGCCCGGTTGAAAATCGTTGTGGCTACCGGCCAGGTGCATTAACCGCTGGGTGAACCCGACCCGCGCCAAACCGACCACGAACCCGGCCAAGACCCAGCGCCGGGTTTTTTGTGCCCATTACTCCCTTTGTCTGGATGTGGCGATTACCCGGCAATGGGAGGGCTTTTCCTGCGGGAGTTGTGGCGACTACCGGGAAGAGGACACCACCGGCGCGGCAGAGTGGCAGGCGCAAGCGGAGCGTTGCGGGAAGCTCCTGAAAGCGATCTTCGTTGACCGGCCAAAGAAGGGACCGGGGGACTACCGACCGCGACGGCCGCCACCCATGACCGATGATGAGCTTGTCGAAATCTGGCGGGAGCAATACCCTGATGAGCCGATTCCTGCGCGACTGAGCCGATGGAGGGGTTTTTGAATACCCACAAGCCCGCGCAAGGGTCGCAAGCATTGACACTTTCCTGAATGAGCTTTGCAAGTGGCTGAAATCGCACAAATAAAAAGTGGTCGTCTGGATGCCGTATCCAGTGGTTTTGCTTGACATGGCGGGCCGTTGGTGTATTCTGACGTTGCGTAAACATCAATACACGGGAGCCCACCGAAATGGGTATTTCTATTTGTACCGACAATCAGATTAGCGGGAGTCCCACCAACCGTAAGGCGTGGGCGGTCTTGTATTGGACCGACGCAACTCCCGCTACTTTTGTTTGGAGGTGAGGACATGGAAAACGTTCCGATGGATGACACGGGCCGCCAGCTGCTGCGCCTTGTCGGGGAGATCATCGCCACCGGCGATCAGCAGGCGATTCATGGCATGAGGCTGAATGCCTTGGCTTACCTGGAGTGTGTCAAGGTTCGGTGCAGATTTGAAAACTTGTCCGGTTCTTCGAGGGAGGCATCATGAGCAGAAAAGCCAAACTGAAGATTGTTCCCGAGAGACCAAAGCCGGAGTGCCAGGTTATCCCATTTACAAGGGAACGAGCTTTGCAGATCTTATTTCGTGCATACCCTACGGCGGCGATACGATTCAGAACAGAAGAGCTGTACCGGCCGAGCCAGGTGACGGGCTACAGGGATCAGGTGGAGGTTTACTATTGGTTCAAAGTCGACAGTGGGGCACTTGATTATTTCTCCGGGGGCGCGTGGAATTCGATTGAGGAGGCTTTCCGGGACCTGATTGGCACCACCGGCACACTGAAGAAGCTATGCGGTGTTTGAGTGTGTGGCACCCTGGGCCTTCCTCGTGTGGGCCTGGGGGGATCATCACCCGATAGAGGGAAGTCGTTATGGAACCGAAAGCGAAGAGATCCAAGGCAATCCACCGCACCGACCTGGTGACGATCACATGCGCCGGGTGTGGAGTCGGGTTCACCGTGCTGCGGGCCTGCCTGCCCGGGGTCATCCGGTTCGGCATGAAGTGCCCGGAATGTCGGCAACCGAAGGAGCAGCGTGAAGGGGTAGGCCAATGAAAACCATCATCGCGGGTTCGAGGACGATCACCGACTTTGCCACCCTTACCGCGGCGATCCGGGAGAGCGGCTTCGAGATAACTGAGGTTGTGAGTGGGGGAGCTCGGGGAGCTGACGCCCTGGGCGAGAAGTGGGCCAAGCTGAACGATGTCCCTGTCGGGCGCTTTCCGGCTGATTGGGATACTTACGGACGCAAAGCCGGGATGATCCGCAACCGGGAAATGGCCGAGTACGGGGAGGCCCTTGTCGCTTTATGGGACGGCAAGAGTAAGGGGACCGCTCACATGATCCGCCTGGCGCGCAAATCGGGGCTGAGCGTTTTCGTGCACCGTATCCCTCAGGAAGACAACCACCCGGCGATGGAGATCCGGGCGGCAGGGATCATCAGAAACTTTTGCCTTGGCCGTTTCAATCCGTGCAGAGAATAACATCATCCCTGGGCTAGCGTCTGCAGCGTGAAGAGCCCGCGACCCTGGCGGGCCTGCCCGGGGATCACTACCAGGGAGAAGTGAGGGACTTATGGCAATCTTGGCAGAATGCCCAACGTGCCACACCAAGCAGAAGGTAAAGAATAAGGTCTGCAAATGTGGCGAGGACCTGGACAAGGCGAAGCGTTCAAAGCGCGTTCGCTACTGGATCAACTATGTGGCGGCCGGGAAGCAGCGGCGGGAACTGGTCGGGTTCTCCATCGAGGAAGCAAAGACGGCCGATGGCAAGCGGCGGACTCAAAAATTCGAAAACCCGCGCATCTTGGTCAAGATTCCCGAGGAGCGTATGAGCTTCCAGCAGCTCACAGACTGGTATTGCGGACTTGAGAAGGTCAAGAGTCGCGCATATTACCCCACGCTAAAGTACAATTTGGCGAGCTTCAATGAGGTCTTCGGCACCTACATTGTGAGCAACATCAAGCCGGCCGATCTGGAAAACTACCAGGCGAAGCGGAAGGCAGAGGGATATTCCGATTCCTATGTTGATCACCATATCGGCGCAGCGCGGAATGTGGTCAACAAAGCCTTCGATAATGACATGGTTTCCGGGGAGACGGTGAAAGTGTTCAAGCGCGTCAAGAAGCTCCTGAAGCGCAATGCCAATGCCCGCGACCGGATCTTGAGCATGGACGAAGTGAGGGCGATCCTGACCCATGCGCCGCGACATACCCGGGCGATCCTGGCGACGGCTTTCTACTCCGGCATGCGGCGGGGCGAAATCCTGGGCCTCACCTGGGACAAGATCGACATGGAAAACCGAATCATCCAGTTGGAAGCCAATGACACCAAGGACCGGGAGCCGCGCAAGGTTCCTATCTGTGGTGAACTCTTCCAGGTCCTGAAACAGGTACCGCGGGCACTGCATGACAACCATGTCTTTCTCTACAAAGGGAACCCCGTCACCGACATCAGGACCGGCTTGGAGAAAGCCTGCAAAGAGGCGGGAATAGAGTATGGCCGTTTCGAGAAGGGCGGTTTTATCTTCCACGACTTGCGCCACACGTTCAACACGTACATGAGAAAGGCCGGAGTGCCCGAGTCTGTCATCATGGAAATCACCGGGCATTCTACCCGGGAAATGTTCGACCGATACAACACCATCGACACCGAAGACGCCCACCGCGCAATTGACCAGTTAGGGGCCTTCCTCCAAAATCTTGACCAAAGTCTTGACCAAGCCACCCAAAAGGCACAAAAAAAGGACCCGCCACTTAGGGGCTAAGTCCTTAATTTGTTTAGAGTGCCGGAGGAGAGAATCGAACTCTCACGGCCGCAAGGGCCACTGGATTTTGAGTCCAGCGCGTCTACCTGTTTCACCACTCCGGCTTCTAAAGGGAAGCAATTGCTTGTGAGGCTACCAGCGTCCTCTTTGACGATTTGGCCAACCACCGGCCCTGAACGTCATTGGCTCGTTCTGTCAACCGATGCCGCCAAAGAGCTCAGGCTTACATCGACACTGCCTCTTACCAGAAAAGGGTGGGAATCGTCAAGACCTTCCATCAGCGCTTGGTTTGGCAGGGATCGGCTGTTGTCAATTCTCCCGGTGAACTTTCACAAGACCATGATCGGGTCGCGGTCGATAGCGAGTTGTACCCGGCGCAGCAGGGGAGAGAGCCGACTGCGCTCTTTCACGCTTTCGGTAAACTGTTGCAGGGTCTGACTGGTCCAGGCCTTCACCAGGAGGTGCCAGCGAAACCGGTTCTTGAGTTTGCTCAAGGGGGCTGGCGAAGGGCCGAGGATGGCCAGGTGCTGCTCCTGTAACCGCAGTTCACCGGCTACTTCCCGGCAGAGGGCAGCCAGGGCGTGGGCGGCCTGGGCTGTCAACGGTTCCTCGGGTGAGGTCACCAGCAGGCGCAACATCCTGGCATAAGGCGGGTACTGTAGTTGCTCCCGCGAGGCGAGTTCCTCCTCGCAGAAACCGAGGTAGTCCATCCGAACTACCGATTGAATGGTGTAATGCGAGGGATTGTAGGTTTGCAGGAGCACCCGCCCGGGTTTCTCGCCCCGGCCGGCGCGCCCGGCAACCTGCATGAGCAGCTGGACGGTCGTTTCGCCGGCGCGAAAGTCGGCAATCTGGAGGGCGGTGTCGGCGTTGACGATGCCTACCAGGGTGAGGTTGGGGAAATCATGGCCTTTGGTGAGCATCTGGGTGCCAATCAGGATATCCACCTGCTGCTGGCGCACGGCTTCCAGCCGCTCGGCAATGGTGCGCGGCCCGGCCACGGTGTCCCGATCAATCCGCAGCACCCTCGCTTCAGGGAGAAGCTTTTTCACCTCCTTTTCGATTCTTTCCGTGCCAAAACCATGCAGGATGAGCGCCGGGTGATCGCAGACGGGGCAGCGTTCGGGCAGTTTTTTTTCCAGGCCGCAATAGTGGCAGCAAAGGAGCCCCTTTTTTTGATGGTAAGTGAGACTGACGCTGCAGTTCTCGCACAGGAGGACCTCCCCGCAGACATTGCAGAGAGCGAAGGTGGCAAAGCCGCGGCGATTGAGGAAGAGGAGTGCCTGTTGGCCGTCCTTGACGGTGCTGGCGAGGGCTTCCTGGAGGCTGCGGGAAAGGATCCGCTGGCGCCGGGATTCTCTCCGCATATCGATGATTTCGAGGTCCGGCAGGGGGCGGTCATGGATGCGCCGGGGCAGCGAAAGGAGGGTGTAGCGTCCGGTTTGGGCATGGTAGATGGACTGGAGCGACGGCGTCGCGGAGCCGAGCACCACCGGGATATTCATCATTTGGGCTCGCATGAGGGCGACATCGCGCGCCTGGTAGCGCAGGTGGTCGTCCTGTTTGTAGGATGAGTCGTGTTCCTCATCGACAACAATCAACCCGAGCCCGGCAAGCGGCATCAGGACCGCGGAGCGTACCCCCAGCAGCACTCTTCTTCTGCCCGTCAGGAGGTCGTGCCATTGAGCTTCCCTGGCACGGGGGGAGAGACCGCTATGCCATATGGCCAGATGCGGGCCAAAGCGCCGGCGGAAGATGGCTTCGAGCTGGAAGGTGAGGGCGATTTCCGGGACCAGAATGAGCGCTCCCAAGTCCTGCTGCAGGGCGCTTTCGATCAGGCGCAGATAGATCTCGCTCTTGCCGCTCCCGGTCACGCCATGGAGCACAAAGGCCTTGAACGCAGGCTTGATGAGATGGGGCCGGATCGTATTCAGGACCTGCTCCTGATCGGCGGAAAGATCGAATGAGGCGGCGACCGGGGAGGGCAGCGGGCATCCCTCCGGGCAGGGATCTTCGGCCGTTTCGACTTCGAGGCATTCCAGGTCCTCGAGTCGCCGGAGCCAGTAGCCGACATTCTTGAGGTGCTGGTGGAGCAGTGACCGCGGAGCAGAACCACCCTCGCGGTCGAGGAGAGCCAGCAATGCCGACAGGTGTTGACTCTTCCGCAGTTTTTCGGGAGGAGGGGCGATGAGGTGAACCCGGGCGATCTGCCTCGACGGGCTCCGGCTCGTCCCGCTCTCGGTTGAACGGTCCTTGCGGGCGCCTGCCGGGACAGCCAGCTGCAGTACTTCGCCCAGAGGATGGAGATAGTACCGGGCTACCCACGAGCACAGGGTGAGCAGCTCCGGGGGAATGGCAGGGGTTTCATCGAAAGCGGTGAGCATGGGGCGGAAGACGACCGGTCCCGCCAAGGCGGGTGGCTCAGCCGCAAGGTGGACTACCAACCCCATCGCCTTTCTTTTCCCGACCGGTACCAGCACTCTTACGCCAGGCCTCACCCGCTCTTGCAGCGCGGGGGGCACCAGGTAATGCAGGGTTTTGTCGAGGGCGTTGAAGAGAGCCACTTCGGCATAGCTGCCACCGATCGATTCGCCTGATTTCATGGGAACGAGATGCTTTCCTTTGGGTGTTCCAATGAGCTGTCGGGCCTGACAACAATCCCATCTTTTGCCTCCTCAGCATAATACCTTCTTCTATCGCGAAGCGCACGCGGGACTCGTCCTGGTGGAAGTTTTTCTCCTACCCCGGGGGCACCCTTCGAGGATGGGCGGCCCGGCGAGTAATGATAGACAAACTAAGCAAATTCCGTACAATCAGCAGCGATGAGTCACAGCGAGGACTGGCCTTGCGGGGGATGATCCCGGGAGTTGCAGGAATGGGAGAACAACCGGTTGCGGCGGCTGAGAACCAGGCCGTTATTGAACCGCGCCGAGGGAAGCGGGAGGAACTTCTGCCGTCACGGGCCATCCTCGCTTTCACCCCTCAGGATGTGGAGTTGGTGCAGCACCAGGCTCCCCTGCTTCGTCAGGGTCCGCAAGGGATCTACCTGACAAAGCTGTTTGTCGGTTCCTGTCGAGGCGTGCCGCTGGTGCTGGCCGGCCCCATGCTGGGTGCGCCGCAAGCTGTACTGGTCCTGGAAAAGATGATCGCGCTGGGGGTTACCGAGGTCATCGCGGCGGGCTGGTGCGGTTCTTTGCAGCCACAGGTCGAGATTGGCCATCTGGTCCTGCCGACAGGCGCTTTTTCCGAAGAAGGAACCTCCGCTCATTACCCCATTGCCACTCCTCGGCCGGGGCCTTCGCCAGAGCTCTTGGCACCGCTCCAGGCAGCCCTGAGCGGGCAGGGAGGGACGGTTCACCAGGGGATGGTATGGAGCACCGACGCTCCTTTTCGGGAGACCGTCGGCAAGGTCATGCAGTATCAGAAGGCCGGGGCGCTGGCGGTCGAAATGGAAATGGCGGCCATGTTTACCGCGGCTGTGTTCCGCAGGGTTCGCCTGGCGGCGGTGCTGGCGGTTTCGGATGATCTGTCCTCGCTGGCATGGGTGCATGGTTTTCGCAAGCCAGCATTCAGGAAGGCGCGAGAGGGGATGATCGAAGCGATCATCAGGGTTGTTTCTCGGGAGTAAGAGATGAGGGGATGAGCAGCAAAGACGAACTCCGAATTAGGATCGAACGACTGCGGGAGCAGATTCGCCACCACAACTATCGCTATTATGCGCTGGACCAGCCGGTTATCGGCGATGCTGAATACGATGCCCTGTTCCGTGAGTTGAGCGCGCTTGAACGGGCGCACCCCGAGTTTCTTGCCGCCGACTCGCCCACCCGGCGCGTGGGGTTCCCGCCGCTCGAAAAGTTTGCGCCATTCGAACATGTGGTCCCCATGCTGAGCCTCGAGAACGCTATGGCGGAGGCAGAGGTGCGGGAGTTCGACCGGCGGGTGAAAAAAATGCTGGGGGTCACCGGGGAAATCGAATACGTGGCCGAGCTGAAAATGGACGGCCTGGCGGTGGAAGTGTTCTACGAGAATGGTCAACTGCAACGGGCGGGAACGCGCGGGGACGGCGACCTTGGCGAGGATGTTTCGCCCAATGTGAAAACCATCCGTGCTCTTCCCTGGCTACTCCGGGTGCCGCCCGAGGGCCCGGCACCACCGGCCGTGATGGCGGTGCGGGGTGAAGTGTACATGGACAAAGCCGACTTCGAGACCCTCAATGCGGCACGGCAACAAGCGGATGAACCGCCTTTCGCAAATCCCCGCAACGCTGCCGCCGGCTCGCTACGGCAGCTCGATTCCAGCATTACCGCGTCGCGCCCGCTGAAAGCCTATTGCTACGGAGTGGGGCTGGTCGAAGGGGCGGTTTTTGAGAGCCACTGGGAGACCTTGCAAAACCTCCGCCGGTGGGGGCTGCCGGTCAATGGGCGGTCGCAGCTCTGTCCCTCCATCGAGCAGGCGATCGCGTTCTACGATGACCTGACGAGCACTCGCCAGCAGTTGCCCTACGAGATC
>Ga0255346_1001270_pt1 | contig 36554 bp, 30 predicted proteins | sample wastewater_treat_FD_194410 | JGI IMG/M metagenome (GOLD analysis project Ga0255346, IMG submission 194410) | Wastewater microbial communities from Lulu Island WWTP, Vancouver, Canada - plant22 | ecosystem: Engineered > WWTP > Wastewater > Unclassified | place: Canada: Vancouver, British Columbia...
CCAGTTATTCTCCCTTATCAAATATTAATGCTGCAAAAGAAAGGCAGAAATATGTCTTAGACAGAATGGTATTTTTGGGATACATAAATGAAAATGAATTTAAAAAAGCATATGAAGAAGAACTATGTTTTATTAATCAAGGTGGTTATATTCGCGCTCCCCATTTTGTTGATTTTATAAGAAAGGATTTAGAAAAAAGATACGGTAAAAGATACGTAGAAACAGGAGGTTTAGAAGTTATCACCACCTTAGATTTAGATTTACAAGATAAGGTACAGGAGATAATTGTTTCCGAGGTTAGGGATAATTCATACCTTGGTTTCTCAAATGGAGCTGCAGTAGTTTTAGATGCAAAAAAGTCTGAGATACTTGCTTATGTTGGATCTGTGGATTATTTTCAGGACAATTGGGGAGCATATGACGTTGTTACAGCACTCCGACAGCCGGGATCGTCCATAAAGCCTGTTACTTACGCCTTAGCTTTATCAGGAAAATACACTCCTGCTACATTTATAAATGATTCTCCCATTACATATAAATTTAAGGGTTCTGAGCCATACACACCTGTTAATTATGATGGTAAATATCATGGAAATGTTTCTCTAAGACAGGCTTTGGCAAATTCTTATAATATTCCTGCGGTTAAGTTAGCAAGTGATGTAGGTCCTGATAATATTGTTAAAAGAGGCAGGGAAATGGGACTTACAAATTGGATTGCAGATGGTTCCTATGGGTTGTCAGTTACTCTTGGAGGTAAGGAAGTTAGGCTTTTGGACCATGTAAATTTATACGCGACGTTAGCTAGACTTGGTAATTATGAAGAGCTCTCACCATACTTGAGTATAAGAGATTCAAAAAGTAATAATATTTATTTTGATACCAGAAAAAAAGTTCAAGTTTTGACTCCAGAAGTCTCCTATATTATTTGGGACATATTATCTGATAATAATGCAAGGCTGCCAGCTTTTGGAGTTAATAATTTTCTTTCTATACCAGGTTATAAAATAGCTGTGAAGACTGGGACAACAGATAATATTAAGGATAATTGGGCTCTTGGTTATACCCCATCTTACGTGGTAGGAGTTTGGGTTGGTAATAATGATGGATCTCCAATGAATCAAAACTTAGCATCTGGTTTAACAGGTGCGGCACCAATATGGAACAAAATAATGAGAGTTATTTTACAAGGAAGTGACAACGAAATTTTTGATCAACCAGAGAATGTTTTTGTAAAAAAAGATGAGAAGTGTGGTTATTCAGAGATTTTTATTAAGGGATCTAATATTCCTAAAAGTCTGTGTCCAGAAAGGGATAATAATAAGGACAAGGATAAAAACGACTAAATCAAGATTGACCTGTCTATAAGAACTTCTACGGTGTTTGACAAGCTTTGGTGTTTTATCTATATTAACCGTAATTTCATATAAAAAGGAGAGTAAAGATGGGAAGTAAGACAACAGATAGTTCTAAAAGTTCGTTTGATATTTGCATCGAGATTGTAGATGATCTTAAACGTGGGGATCCCTTAAGGGAAAAATACCTTAGAAAAGCTTGTGAACTTATGTGTTCTAAAGAGCAGGGGATATCTCTATTGCTCAGCATGATTGGTGTTCCTGAAGGCAGTGCCCTTAGAAAAGAATTCTTTCATAAATTTCTTAAAATGTGTGAAACATATGATGATTTTAATAAATTAGGATGTCTGATTAAAAATACTGGGTTGGCCAAAATAGCTTTTGAAGAAAGTTTGAAACATGCTGATAACAAGAAACAGTGTAGACTTGTTCACGACTTCGCTGAAGATCAAGGTTTCAGTGACTTGTGTGATAAGGCCATTTGTAGAGCCAGTGAGATCATTAAATCTAAAGAAGCACAAGAAATGAAGGAGGAGAGAGTAGCTGTCAGCTAATTAACTCTGTAATCTGATTTTTGACAAAGCCGGGCAAGTAAAAACTTTCTCGGCTTTTCCTATACCCAAATAAAACCCGTAGACATTTAATCTATTTATCTTGTACAATATCTTCGTCATGAATGATTCTATTTCACACATTTTGGTCAGAGGGGCTAAACAAAATAATCTTAAAAACGTAGATCTTGATATACCAAAAAATAAGATGGTTATTTTTACAGGTGTCTCTGGATCAGGTAAATCTTCTTTAGCAATGGATACTATTTATGCTGAAGGTCAGAGAAGATATGTTGAAAGTTTATCGGCCTACGCTAGGCAGTTTTTAGGAATAATGGATAAACCTGATGTAGAAAAAATTGATGGTTTGTCTCCTGCTATAGCCATTGACCAAAAAACTACTAGCAAAAATCCTAGATCAACAGTAGGGACAATTACAGAAATATACGATTTTTTAAGACTTTTATATGCTCGTATCGGCCATCCCCATTGTCCAGAATGTGGAAGAGAGATAGAAAGGCAATCGGCCCAAGAGATAGTAGAAAAAATAATGGAGATTGTTTCTCAAGAGACTGATTTTAAGAGTGAGCGGGGGATCAGATTTATGATCATGTCCCCAGTTGTTAAAGATAGAAAGGGAGAATTTTCTTCACTATTTGATAATTTGAGAAAGCAGGGGGTCGTAAGAGCAAGGATAGATGGAAACATTAGAGATTTATCTGAAGATTTCAATCTTATAAAAACTAACAAACATAGTATAGATGCCGTTATTTCTAGACATACAATAAGTAATAAAAAAATAAAAAAAGATGAAGATAAAAAAGAAGTAGAATCCCAAATATACCAATCTATAGAAACGGCTTTGAGAATGGGATCTGGTAATGCTCTAGTATCCTTTATAAAAGATAAGACATTTGAATTTCCAGATCAGCCAAAAGAATTTGATGATCGTTTATTTTCAGAAAATTTTGCATGTCCCGTCTGTAATATATCTTTACCAGAAATTGAACCAAGAACTTTTTCTTTTAACTCTCCTCATGGAGCGTGTCCGTCTTGTGATGGTATAGGTACAAAATTAAGGATTGATGAGGATCTAGTGGTTAACCCACGACTTTCAATTTCTGAAGGAGGTGTCCTGCCTTGGACCCGACTTTTTGAGCATATAACTTGGACGTCTAAGGTTGTGAAGTTAGTTGCTGAACAAAATAATTTTTCTTTAGATGAACCAATAGGTGAGTTAAGTAAAAAAGCTAGAGATGTGTTGTTTTATGGAACTCCCGGAAAAAAATATAAAGTATCTTTTGTAAACCAAGAAGGTCAGAAGAGAACATACGACGCAGGTTTTGAGGGTGTTATACCAAATCTTCAAAGAAGATATAAAGAAACTAATTCTGATTATGTAAAATCTGAAATTGAAAAATACATGGTTAAGGAAAAATGCCCTGTTTGTAATGGTGCTAGATTAAAAAAAGAATCTCTATCCTTTACTTTGGCAGGAAAGAATATAGATGAAGTAACTCATATGTCAGTTAAAGAGGTTAATAGTTGGTTTGAGTCTCTTCCTAATAAACTAAATTCAAGAGAGAACAGCATAGCAAGTACAATTTTGAAAGAAATATCTTTTAGAACTAAATTTTTAGTTGATGTTGGTTTAAGTTACCTTACCTTGGGGCGTGCTTCCGCAGAACTTTCTGGAGGAGAAGCTCAAAGAATAAGACTTGCATCTCAAATAGGCTCCGGCTTAAGTGGTGTTCTATATGTTTTGGATGAGCCTTCTCTTGGTTTACACCAAACAGATCAAAGTAAATTAATTCAAACCCTCCACCATCTAAGAGATCTAGGAAACACTGTTTTAGTTGTTGAGCATGATGCTGAAACCATGCTCAGAAGTGATTACATTTTTGATTTTGGTCCAGGGGCTGGGGAGCATGGTGGTGAGGTCATTGCTGAGGGAACACCTCAGCAAATAAAAAAAGATAAAAACTCTATCACAGGAAAGTATTTGTCTGGTGAACTTGTGGTAGGAAAAAACTTACCATCTGGGAATGGAAATAAAAATTTTGAAGATTTACTTATTGAAGAATCTATAGCAAATAAGAAAAAGAATCCAAAAGGAAAGTTTTTAACTGTAAAAAATGCTACGGGAAGAAATCTAAAAAAAGTTGATCTCAACATTCCCTTGGGAAAATTTATTTGTGTAACCGGGGTATCTGGTTCAGGAAAATCTACTTTGGTAATGGATACCTTATATCAAGGTTTAAGACAAATGTTTGGATTAAAAATAGAAGAAAAACCCGAGCCCTTTGAATTGATAACAGGTATAGAAAATATCTCAAATGTTATTGCTATAGACCAAAGTCCAATAGGAAGAACTCCAAAATCTAATCCAGCAACATACACAAAAGTATTTGATCACATAAGGAGCTTATACTCTCAGACTCAAGAAGCAAAAATAAGAGGTTATAGCCAAGGTAGGTTTAGTTTTAATGTAAAGGGTGGTAGATGTGAAGCTTGTGGAGGGGAGGGACAGGTAAAAATAGAAATGCAATTTATGCCCGATGTTTATGTAAAGTGTGATGTGTGTAAAGGTAAAAGATATAACTCAGAAGCATTAGAGATTGAATATAAAGGAAAAAATATTGCCGATGTTCTTGATATGACTGTTGAAGAGGCTTTAAAGTTTTTTGAAAATATCCCACAAATAAGAAGAAAAATGGAAACTTTGTATGATGTTGGTTTGGGATATATAAAACTTGGACAACCTGCTCCAACCATGTCGGGAGGAGAAGCTCAAAGAGTAAAATTAGCTCTAGAGTTATCAAAACGATCCACCGGAAGCACGTTGTACATACTGGATGAACCTACGACCGGACTTCATTTTGCTGATTTAGAGAATCTTATTTCAATTTGCAAACGTCTTACTGCTAGAGGTAATACTGTTGTTATGATTGAGCATAATTTAGATATAGTTAAAAATTGTGATTGGGTTATAGATCTTGGTCCGGAAGGTGGTGATGGTGGAGGAGAGATTTTGTTTGAAGGCACTGTTGAGGATTTGAAAAAGTGTAAAAAATCACACACAGCGGAGGCTTTAAATGTTGATTGGTATGCTGATTAAAAGCCAGCCTGATATTTATTTCCGTCTATGTCTTCAAAGTGAATAGTGTTAGAATCCCCGTCTACGTACAAATAGGTATGACTTCTTGTAGGTAGTATTTTCCTATCAAGATTATAAATCGTAATGTTTCCTGTGTTTTCAATTTTTAACTTTAGTTTCCCTTTTATTATTTGTATAGGATTAAAATTAGTAACTTTTTTAATTGATACGGCTGGCATAAAATACTCCTCTGACATATTTTTTGATAAATCAACCTCAATAAGTTTTCCATTTTCTGAAAATCTATAAGATCCTGCTGGGTACGGGTATTTAGAACTTAACCCCTTTATAACAAAAGCAAAATGTCCTGTATCAAGTTTTGAAAAATAATCTACGCCTGATGTAGCTCCCCAAGTTGGATCCACCTGCACCCATCCGTAAAATGGATCATAAAATTCTGCCCAAGAGTGCAAAAAATCTCCCTTATTAAAACTTATTGATAGGGGTTTGCTATTGTCATCTGGTGTAAATGCATATCCATTTACTTCTCTGGCAGGTATTCCAAAAGCTCTGGATAAAGCTATAAACAAGTCTGTAAACTCCATACACGTCCATTTTCCTTCCTGAGTTATCACTGCTTCAGCACCAACTCTTTCTACCAAACCATTTGAGGCAGCATTGAAGTCGTATTTTATATTTTGGACTATGAAGTTGTATATTTTTTGAGCGTTTTTTGTAACACTTAAATCTTCATTTTTTAATTCTTGAACTACTTTTTGTATATACGGTGATTTTGTTTCCCAGTATTCTTTTGGCTTAGTATAATTTTTAACAATATCTTTTGGTAGCTCATTGAAACCTCTTCCAAAGTCAGGGTTTATCTGTTCTCCATAAAGTTTTGCTGTTCCTATAACTTCTACCTCTAGATTTTTTTTAGGTTTTAATATGTAATACGCTATTAAATTACCATCCTTATCAATCTTTAATTTGTGTGGTTTTGGATCTAGCTTTTTATAACTTACACTTTGAGACTTCTTAATGTCTGGAGGTAATGCTATTTTCTTTATAGAGGGAAGTATAGAATTGTTTTGTATTTGATATTTCAACCTAAAATTAACTGGCTGATATTCTCCAAAAGCTGCAGTTATACCTGCAGTTTTTAAAACCTCATTTGTAAAATAATAAGTATTTGAGTCACCTTCTTCTCTTTCTATTACAGGGGCGGGGGATATATAGATTTTTTCACCAAAAGATTTTGGAACAGTTATTTTTACATTGTATAAAGTCGTTTTTTCAGGAACCTGTATTTTTGGTAAATATAAATTCCATATATTTCCAGATTTAGAAACTATGCTTTTTGTTTTATATTTCAAAACTATTTTATTTTGTCTACCTTTTCCTATTGCGTGATCCCTTATAGTGACCGTTACTTTAGTGCTTTCTCCCAGCTCATCTACTTGGGGATTTACTTCTTTATCATTAGAAAGAACTGATACGTCATAAATATTCAATTGTTTAGAAGAAAAAGAATAGTTGGTTGGTATAGAGTCATTTTGGAGATTTGTAATAATAGCCTCATGTATAACAGACGCTTCTCCGCTCGTTTCTACAATATAATCAAGGTTGTAATCTATAGAAAATTGATCTTCTTGGGCAAAAGATAGTTTAGATAAAGATAAAATTAAAAATGAAAAGAAGACGATACTTTTTGATACGTGTTTTCTTTTTAAAAATCTGATCAACATCTACTAAATGCTACAATAAGCGTGTGGAAAGCTCAAATTTGAGAGAAAAAGTTAATAATTTACCACAACTTCCAGGTTCTTATATTTTTAAAGATTCTTCTGGAAAAGTTATATATGTTGGTAAGGCAAAGAATTTAAGATCCAGAGTAAAATCCTATTTTTCAGTTGATATTCCATCTAATTTCAAAACAGCAGAGTTAGTAAAAAGGATTAATGATCTTGATTTTATACAAGTAGATTCAGAATTTGAGGCAATAATATTAGAAGCCGAGCTTATAAAAAAGTACCGACCTAAGTACAACATTGTTCTTAAAGATGATAAATCCAAAATTTATATAGTTATTAGAAAAGAAAAAGTTGATATTAATGGTAGATTAATTGATTTACCAAGGGTTATTACTGCTAGAAAACCCGAGCTTTTGGATTCTGATATTGTATTTGGACCTTTTCCAAATAATACTGTTGTTAAATATATACTTGGAACTTTAAGAAAAATATTTCCTTTCAGAGATTGTAGTGTTTCAAAATTTACAAAATATAAAAAGATAAATTCCCCATGTTTGTATGGACACATAGGTTTATGCACTGGTCCTTGTTTTAAAAACTCTCCAAATGAAATTGCTTTGTATAAACAAAATATATCTAGGATTAAAAAAATATTGTTGGGTAATATATCTTCTTTTATTTCAAAAACTGAAAAACAAATGGGAAAATATTCTAAAGAAGAAGAGTTTGAAAAAGCTTTGGTCTGCAGAGACACTTTACAGAAATTTTATTATGTGCAAAAAACCTTTAGAGATGCCGGAGATTATATTGATAACCCTTATTTAATAGATGATCTAAGTAAAAAAGCTATTGAAGAAATTTCTGGTTTTTTGCCCTTTTTAAAAACTCCTCCAAAAAGAATTGAATGTTACGATATTTCTAATATATCTGGTAAAGAGTCTGTAGGATCAATGGTTGTTGCCATAGATGGGAAGATAGATAAATCTGAGTATAGAAAATTTAAAATAAAACTGAAAAATAAACCCGATGATTTTGGAATGATGTATGAAGTTTTGTATAGAAGATTGAAGTCTGGCATTAAAAATAAATCTCTTCCTGACCTTATTATTGTTGATGGCGGGAAGCCTCAAGTATCATCCGGTATGGAAGTTCTAAAGGAATTAGATATAGAAATTCCATTGATAGGTATAGCAGAAAAGAATGAAACACTTGTTTATAAAGACGATGGTATTTTTGTGGAAGATAATCATCCAAAAGATAGTTATGGTATGAAGCTTATCATTAGTTTAAGAGATGAGGCTCATAGATTTGCTCAAAGTTATCATCATACTTTAATGAAGAAAAATATTACTGGGTAGGTTGTAAAACATCTCTTTTTAGTTTTTAATTTAATAAACCATGAAAAAAATCATAAGAACTGTGCTTTTTATATTTTTATCCCTGTATGTCACTGATTGGGCTATTGGTGGGTTTTCCTATAGTGAAAATAAAACTATTTATTTATCTATGTTAGCTCTCTTGGTTCTGTATCTCTTTCTTAGGCCTGTTGCATCAGTTGTATCTCTGCCAACTAGTGGGAGTGTTTTTTTCTTGATCTCGTTTATATCGACAGGTATAGTTTTTTATGCTTTGGCTAATATAATATATGATCTTTCTTTTCAACCAACGACTCTTAAAAGTTTGAATATTTTGGGCTTTGTGCTACCATCTAAAGATTTAGATAGCCTTTGGTCACTTATTTTCTCTGCCTTAGCAACTAGTAGCGTGTACTTGTTTTTGGAGGGTCTTTGTCCAAAGAAAAAATAATATGATTAAGTTTGTAAAAATATCTCAATTAGTTGTTTCAACTCTTCTTATAGTTTTAGTTTTAATTCAATCTAAGTCATCTGGCTTATCGTCTACTCTAAAAAGTTCTTTTAATATGTACAGATCATTGAGAGGTTTTGAGAAAATTATTTTTATTACAACTATAATTGCAGGAGTTTTATTAATAGTAAACTCTCTTCTTATAGTCTTTTTAGGGTAAATATGTCAGGAATATTTATTGAAGGCGGTGTTCCACTAATAGGGGCAGTTACAGCTTCTGGGGCTAAAAACTCTGCATCAAAACTGATATTTGCTGCAATGTTTTCAAACGAGGATGTTATTTTAAACAATGTTCCAAGAATAAAAACCATCATGGATGACATAGAGGTTATAGAGAGCGTTGGAGGCAAGGCAGAGTGGGTAGGTAACAACACCTTGGCAGTCAACGGATCTCAGATTAATTCCTATGAGGTGCCTTTGGAGATTGGGGAGAAATATAGACTTGCGTTTTTACTTGCTGGGCCATTAATTTTTAGATTTGGTAAAGCATTTATCCCAAAATATAAGTCAATTGATGGTAGGATTAAACCTGTAAATAGATTTCTAGAAACGTGGGAGTCTCTTGGCTTTAATATTGAAGAAGATGAGAATTATATAAAAATAATAAATGATGGTGATGCAAAAGGTTCTACCATAAAATTTAAAAATGTTAGTCATACTGCCACTGATAATTCTCTACTATCATCAGTTTTTTTGCCTGGAGAATCTACTGTAATTAACGCATCTCAAGATCCCGAAGTAGATGATCTAATTGGTTTTTTGTGTGGGATGGGTGCTGAAATATCCAGAGTTGAAAACGGAGATATTGTTATAAAAGGGACAGGTTTATTTAATGGTACTATATTTGAAGTGTGTTCTGACAAGACGGAAATTGCGGTTTTTGCTACTTTGGCTGTTTTGACTAGAGGTAACATATCAATTAAAAATGTGAAAAGAGATTTGGTTTTACAGTTTATAAACTTTTTAAATAAGATAGGTGTTAGATTTGAGTTTTCTGGGGATGACCTTAGAGTTTGGAGGCACGGTGAGGACTTAATTCCACAAAATATAGAAATATCTTCTCCTCCAGGATTTATACATGATTGGCAATCACTAGCTACTTTAATTCTTACTCAGGCTAATGGTGAGAGTTTTGTACATGATACTGTGTATACAGATAGATTTGATTATTGTTTGGACTTAAATAGAATGGGGGCAAAGATAGACTTGGTTAAACCATCTGAAGCTGGGATGGTGCCAGTTATAAGTGATGATGCTTACAGTATTGAAGAGATGGGGGAGCCTAAAACAGTTGCAAAGATAACTGGTCCAACAAAATTAAAAGGTGAGCGTTTAACTGTAGAAGATTTTAAAAATGGTTCAGTTTTAGTTTTAGCTGCTCTTACTGCAGAAGGTAAAAGTGAGATAATAGGTTTAGAAAATATAAATTATTATTTTGAAGATTTTGTTGATAAACTTAAATCATTGGGAGCAAAAATATGGGAACAATCGGATTAATATTTGATTTTCTTTTACTTTTTTTAGCTTGTTTAATATCTCTTGCTGCTTATCCTTTTTGGATAAATTTTGTTTATAAGTTTCAAATGGGAGAGAACATAAGAGAAGATGGTCCTGCTACACATAAAGTAAAAAAGGGTACACCTACCATGGGTGGGATGGTTTTTGTCTTTACAGTTGCGGTAGTGAGCCTAATTTTTAACAGATCTAGGACACAAACCCTTTTCCCATTATTCATTTCTATAGTAGCGGGATTGTTAGGAATGTTTGATGATTTTACAAAAGTTTATAGAAAATCTGGTTTACCTGGGTTTTTTGAATATCATTTTGGAAGGTTTTTTCGTAGAAAAGGTACAGGGATATCGCGTTTTAATATATTTGCAAAAACTTGGGGTTTGTTTAAAGAAGTCGCTAGAACTGTAGGAAGCTCTGAGGGTGATGGTGTGCAAACCTACACAAAATTTATTGTTCAGGGTTTAATAGCGGGTTTTGTTTCTTACTGGACTTATTTCAAGCTCGGGTGGGACTATGTATGGTTTCCTCTTCTTGGAAATGTTCACATAGGGTTTGGGTACCCAATAGTGATTTTTTTACTTTTTATAGTTGTTATGAATGCTGTTGCTTTTACAGATGGCTTAGACGGTTTAGTTGGGGGTCTTTCCTTAATATCCTTCATAACCTTTTGGGTTCTTTCAAGAGTTCTTGGGTACAATTCTTTAGCTGGGTTTTGTGCAACGTTTGTTGGAGCTTTATTACCGTTTTTATATTTTAATATTTTTCCAGCCAGAGTATTTATGGGAAATGTTGGATCTCATGCATTAGGAGCAGTTTTAGCTGTTTTATCTGTAGTGATGCACAGAGAAATAGCCTTTTTATTTATAGGTATGGTTTTCTTATTTGATGGTATATCAAGTCCTTTGCAACAAATTGTTTATAAATTAACGCATAAAAGATTATTTAGAATGGCTCCAATTCACCATCATTTTGAAATGCTTGGTTGGCCAGAAACCAAAATAACTCTGAGGTTTTTATTATTTGGTGTATTTTTTGCATTTGTTGGGTTTTTCATAGCCATCCTTTAAAATAAGTTAATGGATAAAAAAACAGATCTCAAAAAAAAGAAGGGTAGTAAGTCCTTATTTACTGTGATGATCTTATTATTAGGTTTTGGTTTGATAATGATAGCTAATGCTACATCTGTCTCTTCTTCAAATCTTTATGGTAGTCCATATAGATTTGCAATCTTGCAATTAGGATGGGTAGTTGCAGGATTATTTTGTTTTATTATTTTTTATAATCTTGATTACAAAAAAATTTCAAAAGTTTCACGAGGATTATTTATATTTACTTTAATATCCTTGGTAATTTTGGCTATAGCAGGTGTTGCACCATGCTCTTCTTCTAAAAGTTTTGCTCCATGCATAAATGGTGCCAATAGGTGGTTATACATTAACCCACCACCCTTGCCAGAAATACCGTTTCTTGGTGTAATTGGTTTCCAACCAGGAGAGTTGGCTAAATTAGCTATAGTTTTATATCTGTCTTCTCAGCTAAGTCTTGTATCTCAAAAAGGTGGGAGAAAATCAGAAAAGCAAAAGGAATCCCTAGTGACTTATCTGAAAATATCGGTTTTAATGGCTGGACTTATAATTTTGCAACCTAACATGTCTACAGCAACACTTGTTTTTGTCCTTGGAACAATAGTTTATTTTGTATCAGGTGCGCCAATAAAACCCATCATAGGTATTTTTATGGGAGCTTTTATTTTGGGAATCCTATTTATGGTTTCTTCTAAATATAGATTAGAAAGATTAAAGGCGATGTTACCAGGGAGTGGTGGTAGTGAGTCTAGTTATCACGTAAATCAGGCTTTAGTGGCTTTAGGATCTGGAGGTATTTTAGGAGTTGGGTTTGGGCAATCAAAACAAAAGTATCAATATTTGCCAGAAGTCGCATCTGATTCAATATTTGCAATTATAGGAGAGGAGTTTGGTTTTGTAGGAACGCTTACAGTTATAATTTTATACTCTTATTTAATTTACATGGGTTTCAAAATAGCGGATAACTCCGAAGATATGCTTGGAAAACTTATTGCTATAGGTATCAGTTCTTGGTTTAGTATTCAGTTTTTTATAAATGTTGCCTCAATGACAAAAATAATACCAATGACAGGTGTTCCCATACCACTCATATCTTACGGAGGCTCCTCTATGATTTTTAGTTTGATAGGTTTGGGAATATTGGCCAACATTCAAAAACAATCTGAATTGTATTAAAATAAGGTAATGAAAGTTGTAATAACAGGTGGACACCACAGCTCAGCATTACCTGTGATAAAAGAGTTAAAGGACAGGGTTCCAGATGTTGAAATACTCTGGATGGGTCACAAACATTCAATGAAGAATGATGTTAATCCTACACTGGAGTACTTGGAAATCACAAAATTAGGAATTCCTTTTTTTAATCTTAAAGCTGGGAAATTATATAAAACTTACGATATTACAAGATTATTAAAGATTCCGTTTGGATTTTTTCAGGCTTTATTTTTTTTATTAAGAAAACGCCCAAACATAATAGTTTCATTTGGAGGTTACTTAGCTGCCCCGGTGGTTATTGCTGGGTATTTACTTGGTATACCGTCCGTAACTCATGAACAAACTGCTGTTGCTGGGTATTCAAACAGGTTGATATCAAAATTTGCAAAAGTAATCATGGTATCTTGGAGAAAATCAGAAAAGTACTTTCCAAAAGATAAAACTGTTTTTACAGGCATACCTCTCAGGGAAGATATTTTCAATGTTAAATCAAATTCTTTTAATATTAATAAGGAGTTACCAACTATATATATTTCTGCTGGTAAAACTGGGTCACATCTGATAAACGACATCATTAAAGATTCTTTAGAGAGCCTCTTATCTATTTGTAATGTTATACATCAGTGCGGTGATAACTCTGTTTATAATGATTTTGGTATATTAGAGGCCAAATACGAAGATATAAAGAATGAATCAAGTGGTAAGTATAATTTAAGAAAATTTGTTTTTGATGATGAGATAGGAGAAGCGTATTCAGAAGCGGATCTTATTGTTTCAAGATCGGGAGCTCACACAATATCTGAAATTATATCTCTTGAGAAACCAGCTATACTTATCCCCATACCATGGGTTTCACATAATGAGCAATTTGTTAATGCTGACATGGTCAGAGAAGCAGGGCTCGCAGAGATAGTAGAACAAAAAAACTTAACCCCCAGTCTTTTAGTTGAAAAAATTAAGCACTGTCTGTCTAATATAAGTTTGTATAAATTAAAGAATAAAGAGGACTTTAAATTTTTAAAGAAGAACTCTGCAGGTTTGATAGTTGATGAAATTATTAAATTCTCAAAAAAATAAATTTAAAAAAGAAAGTAATAGTTATAGAAGAATACATGCAGGTAGTTTTTCTGATAATAAATCTACAAGAGAAAGTCAGTTATTGTTGAAGCGTATAAATGAGAGAAAAAGAAACATAATAACCCCAAGAAAAATTCTTAGAAAAAAGCAGGGTTTATTTGGAAAGATAGTGATATTTTTAATTTTTATTTCTGTAGTAGTATTTTTAATCATAAAATTTGATGTCCCAGGTTATTTTAAAATTTCTTCCATCAACATAGAAGGAGTAGGGAAATTTGTCAGCTACGATGATGTTAGAAGTGTTGTCAGTAGTTCTGTTTTAGAAAAATACATTTTTTCTGTTGATGAAATTTCTGTGGCTGAAAACATCAAAAAAAGTTTTTTAGGTGCAAAAAATGTAAATGTGAGTAGAAACTATCCTCACTCAATTGATGTATTGGTGGAAGAAAGAGTACCCTTAGCGGTAGCATATAACGATGATGGTGAGGGTTTTTTAATTGATTCAGAGGGTTTTGTTTTAGGTGTTGTAGATAAAAGTGTTTTTGATTTGCCAAAAATAAAATATGAGGGTCCAATTATGGTTGGTACTTTCTTAGAAAAAGATATTATCCCAGTAAGCATAGAAATAATAGAATTTGCTGAAAAAGAAGATTTAAAAATTAGTAGTATGAGTTTTAAACCTACTTCAACACATTTATTTGTTGGAAAAGGTATTGAGGTTTTTATGGGTTATGATAAAGAAGTTGAGCAAGCTCTTAGAACTATAAAAGCTCTTATTAAAAAATCTGATGTTGAAGGTAAATTACTCAAAAAAATTGATTTGAGGTATGATAAAGTAATAGTATTATATGATTAAGTTCCATATAAAAATTTATGTCTAGAGAGAAAATTATCACAGGGATTGATATAGGATCTACTAAAGTTAGTACGGTCGTTGCCTCTGTATCAGAAAACAGGGTTTCTGTAATAGGAGTATCTGGGAATGTTCCATCAAAGGGTATAAATAAGGGTAATGTTGTAGATATAGATAGCTCTGTTGAGGCCATATCACAAAGTATAGAAAAAGCTGAAAGAATGGCTGGGGTTTCAATTTCAAATGCTTTTGTCACAATAAATGGAAGTCATATAGAAAATCTTAATTCCCATGGAGTGGTTGCGGTTGCTCCAAATGATACATCAGATATCACAAAAGAGGATGTTGCTCGTGTTATAGAAGCGGCCCAAGCTGTCTCATTACCCTCTACAAGGGAGATAATACACGTCATACCAAGAGATTTTGTGGTTAATTCCCAAGAAGGTATAAAAGATCCGGTGGGTATGTCTGGAGTTAGATTAGAGGTTGAGACAAATGTTATACACGGTTCCTCTACTGCTATGAAGAATATTGCAAAATGTGTAAATAAAGTAGCTATTGATGTAGATGAACTTGTTTACAATGGTTTAGCATCGGCGGAAGCTGTTTTGACAGATACCGAAAAGGAATTGGGTACACTTCTAGTTGATATAGGAGGTGGTACTACATCTATATCCGCATTTTTGGATGGTAGTCCTATTCATTCTGTTGTTTTACCAATCGGTGGAAAGTTGATAACAAGCGATCTTGCCATAGGTTTAAGATCAAGGTTAGAAGATGCAGAAAAAATAAAGATAAGATTAAGCAATGAAGCTCTTATCTCAAAAGCAGATATTCATGATGATAGTGAAGATTTTGATGTTTCAGAATTTGACCTTGATGTTGAGAGAGTTCCTAGAATAATGCTTTATAAAATAATAAATGCCAGGTTAGAGGAAATATTTAGATTAATAGCTTTGGAAATAACTAGAGCAGGGTTGAGCGGTAAGCTTCCAGCGGGAGTTGTTATAACCGGAGGTGGTGCACTAACAGCTGGAGTTGAGAAAAGTGCAAAGGTTAATCTTAAAATGCCCGTCAGGATAGGTGTTCCAAAAGGAGTAACTGGTCTTATAGATGACATCAAGGGGCCTGATTCAGCAGCTGCGGTTGGTGCTGTGTTGTATGGGGTAAAATTGTATAGAGGTAGTAATCTATTGTCATTTGATAATAAAAACGGTAGTATAAGGAAAGGAGCTTCTAAGATATTTGATAAGCTCAAGTCACTTTTGCCCTGATAATAATTTAGGAATTCAATTTAATTTCTGCCCAAAAAATAATTTAAATGCATGTAAAGCCTGAAGTTGAAAATTTTGCTAAGATAAAAGTTTTGGGTATAGGCGGAGCCGGTGGTAATGTTATAAATTCCATGATAGAGTCCGGTCAAATAACAGGTGTGGAATTTATAGCTGTCAATACAGACGCCCAGGATCTTTCAGTAAATAAGGCAGTAATGAAGCTTCCTATTGGTCAGGAAATAACTCACGGTCTTGGTTCTGGAGCGAATCCGGAAATTGGGAGAAAAGCTGCTGAGGAATCATCAGATATTATAAAGGAACATGTAGAGGGAGCTGATATGGTTTTTATTACAGCAGGTATGGGCGGTGGTACAGGGACAGGTGCATCTCCAGTTATTGCCAGAATAGCAAAGGAAGCTGGAGCTTTAACAATAGGTGTTGTTACAAAACCGTTTCCATTTGAAGGCGCTTTAAGAATGAAAAATTCAGAAATTGGTATTTCTGAGCTTAGAGATGAGGTTGATGCTTTAATAACTATTCCAAATCAAAGACTCTTAGAGGTCGCTGATGAAAATACATCAGTTGTAGAGGCTTTTAAACTTTCTGATAGTGTTTTAAATCAAGGTGTGCAAGGCATATCAGATTTGATAGTTATGCCTGGACTTATAAACGTTGATTTTGCCGACGTTAAAACTATTATGAAAGATGCTGGTACAGCTCTTATGGGTATAGGGATAGGTGCTGGGGAAGACAGGGCAGAGGTTGCTGCAAAGGCTGCAATATCATCACCATTATTGGAACAATCTGTAGAAGATGCTAAAGGGATATTGTTCAATGTGATAGGTGGCTCAGATTTGACAATGAAAGAAGTTGATAAGGCAGCTAATATAATAAGAAACATAGCAAATGATGATGCAAATATAATATTTGGTACAACAGTTGATCAAAGATTATCTGGTCAAGTGAAGATAACTGTTATAGCTACAGGTTTTGACGTTAAGCAAGATGATTTAGGTTTTAATTTTGTTGAAAGACCTGTCATCAGACATTCAACTCCTATGGAAGAGAATGTTCCTACGGATAATAATGACGAACCTAAAGCAAACCCTTCTGAAAAACCAAAAGATCTTTTTAAACCCGAGGACTTTGAAGGAGATTTTGAAAACAAATACGACATCCCAGCATTTTTAAGAGGAAAATAATTCCTTTATTTTTCCAATTTTATAATCTGTACTAGTAGCTGTCGTTATCTATATCATTTATGATTACTAAATTTTGCGCATATTACTATTTATATTGTTATAAATCCAGATATTATTTAAAAATTGGGCAAATAAAAGTTATCCTCCAATACTCACTGCTTGGTATTAATAACTATTTATGGTTACATTTCCATAGGCAGTAATTTCCTTTAAAGTAGCAGTAAAAAATTTGTGAGTTAGTGACCTTTGTCTTAGGCAGCAGAGGTTTATAACCCACGGCAATTAATTATGAGCTCATATCTTTATTTTAATGAAGGGGAGGATCTAGTTAAGAACGAAAATATTAATTTCTCCGAAAATGGTAGGACTATACTTGAGAAGAGATACTTAAGAAGGAACAGGTTAGGAGAGCCAGACGAAACACCCGAAGGTATGTTTGAAAGGGTAGCAAGAGCTATCTCTGAGCCCGACGAGCCTTATAGAAATGTAGATAGAACTTTTATAGAATTTTATAATCTTTTATCATCCAAAAAGTTTTTTCCAAACTCTCCTACATTTACCGGAGCTGGGACAAAAATAGGCCAGTTAGCTGCCTGCTTTGTTTTACCGGTCGCTGATGATATGGGTAAAGAACCGGATGGGATATTTCAAACTTTAAGAAACGCCACTCTTATACAGCAATCTGGTGGTGGTAATGGCTTTTCATTTTCTAGACTAAGAGCTAAAGGGGAAAGAATATCTACAAGTAATGGTTTATCTACAGGCCCTGTTGGTTTTATGAAAGCTTTTGATAGTGCTTTTGGAGTTATAGCTCAGGGAGGTATCAGAAAAGGTGCTAACATGGGGATTCTTAGAGTAGATCATCCCGATATTAGAGAATTTATAAATTGTAAATTGGATGAGGGAGTTCTTTCCAATTTTAATATATCTGTTGCTGTAACAGACAAGTTTTTAGAAGCTGTTGAGAAAGATAGTACTTACGAGCTTGTCGATCCTAATAGTAAAGAAGTTATTGAAACTCCTAGGGCAAGAGAAATCTTTGACATGATAGTTCAAAATGCTTACAGAAATGGAGAGCCAGGAATACTTTTTATAGATACAGCAAACAAAGACAACCCTGTTCCAAAACTGTATGCTTTAGAAGCAACCAATCCTTGTGGCGAGCAGTGGCTTGGTCCTTATGAAAACTGTTGCTTGGGATCTATTAATTTATCAGAACATATTAATAGTGAGGGCAAAATAGATTGGGAAGAGTTGAAAAAAACAATAATTTTATCTACGAGATTTTTAGATAATGTTGTGAACGCAAATAAATATATTCCTGCAGTGCCGCAGCTAAAGGAAGCTGCTCATAACAATAGAAGAATTGGTTTAGGTATAATGGGGTTGGCAGATATTTTTTATGCTTTAGGTGTCAGATACGGTAGCGAAGAATCTCAAGATTTAGCAGGTCAGATAATGGAGTTTATTAGATTTCATGCTATGAAGTCTTCTATAGAGTTAGCTAAGGAAAGAGGTCCCTTCCCATCAATAAAAGATAGTATTTTTGATCCTTCTAATATTTCATGGAAAGCTCCTAAACCATTAAAAGATTTTACTTGTGATTGGGGAAGGCCTGATATTGATTGGGGAAGTATATACAACGGTATAAGACTTTACGGTATAAGGAATGCTGCTGTCACAACAGTAGCTCCTACAGGAACTATATCTACAGTAGCTGGAGTAGAGGGCTATGGGTGTGAGCCCGTCTTCGCTCTTGCTTACTATAGAAATGTCTATCAGGCGGCCGGTGATTTGGAAAAATTGACCCTTACATATGTAAGCCCGTCTTTTCAAAATGCTTTAGATAGTCTTGATATGAGTGAGATACAGAAAAGAGAGATAATTGATCAGGTTATAGCAACAGGAACTTGTCAGGGGATAGAAAACTTACCGGAAAATATAAAAAATGTTTTTGTTGTGTCTTCGGATGTTACGCCCGAAGAACATGTCTATATGCAAGCTGCTCTACAGGCTTTTGTTGATAATTCTATATCTAAAACTTGCAACTTACCTTCTATAGCTACAAAGGAAGATGTTGAAAAGGTTTATATGTTGGGGTGGAAATTGGGTTGTAAGGGATTAACAGTGTATGTGACAGGTAGTAGGGAAGAAGTAGTTTTGGAGACAAGAGAAAAACAAAAAACAGAAGATGCATCAAAAGAGGATAAAGGTGAGAATAAAGTGTCAGAAGAGGTTGTTAACAGTGGCGTGAAAGATGAGAAAAAGGTAGAAAAAGAAAGTTTTGACAGAGGTTCTGATACAAAACTTGGAAGGGACTATAGATTGGAAGGAGCTACTTATAGTGTAAAAACACCGCAAGGAAAGGCTTTTATCACAATAAATAAAGATTCAAATGGCAAACCTTTTGAAGTTTTCATAAATGTTGGTAAAGCAGGTTCCGATGTTTCTGCTTTATCAGAAGGTCTTGGTAGATTGGTAAGTGGTTGGTTAAGAGTCCCAGAATCTTCAGATTTTACGGTTGAGGAGATTATCTCCCAGCTTAGTGGTATTGGTGGTAGTAGGTCTGTAGGTTTTGGAAAGAAGAAGGTAAGTTCTATACCAGATGCTGTAGCCAAAGTTTTATCAGAGGAATTTGGGTATTTATTGCCAAACGGTAACAGTGATAGCTGGAACAATAACGGAAAAGATATTGGTGATAATAATGGGGATCAAGGTAAAGATTTATCTGAAAATATTTCTACGAGATCTTTTGGAAACACAGATATGTGTCCTGATTGTGGAAACTACTCCTTTGTTAAAGAAGAAGGTTGTGCAAAATGTCACCTTTGCGGATATTCTGTCTGTTGATTGACTGATTTTTGATTTGGGGTATATTTGTGTCATTCCTGTCCCTAAAATATGTCTAAAATATATACAGGAAAGGGAGACCTTGGGTTTACCCTACTACCAAGAAGAAAAAATAAAATATCTAAATCCGATCTTGTGTTTGATGTTTTAGGAACATTTGATGAGCTTAACTCTTGTTTAGGTTTTTTACATTCTGCAAGAATACCTGATATCAGGAAGGTTTCTGTAGAGGTGCAGAAGGATTTATTTAGCCTTGGTGCGCTAATTTCATTAGATGAAAAAATAACTGATGAAATAATACAAAAATGGGAAATTAGAATTAAGGAGCTTGAAGAGGTTATTGATTATTTTGATTCAAAAAATGACCCGTTACAAAACTTCATCTTGCCAGGAGGGTGTAGAGAGAGTAGCTTTTTTCACTTGAGTAGATCTGTGTGCAGAAGATTAGAAAGGTTAGTCGTTTATTATTTAAGAAGAAGCAGGGATAGAGGGTTTATATTAGTTTATCTTAATAGATTATCAGATTTATTATTTGTCTTAGCTAGGTATTCAAATAAAAAGCTTGGATTTGAAGATATTATTTGGAACAATAGACATTCGTGAGGAAATACTATTTTCTATTAATTTTAATATTTGTATTGCTTATAGCTTTGTTGTACGTTTTAGTTATGGGATCTATAAAGACAGATACATATTTCCCAGAAAGCGTTGATAGAGTAGTAAGTTTAATCATATAGTTAGTGTAGTTGTGGTGTTTTTAATGTAATATTTTAATTATGTCCTTTAAGTTACCTGAAAAAAAATCAATACCAGAGTTAGAAAGTGATGTTCTAAATTTTTGGAAGAAAGAAAAAATATTTGAGAAATCTTTAGAGAAGAATCCAAAGGATAATTTATACGTTTTTTATGATGGGCCACCTTTTATATCTGGTTTACCACATTACGGGCACCTGTTAGTTTCAGTAGCAAAAGATGTTTTGCCAAGATATTGGACAATGAAAGGCAAAAGAGTAGATAGAGTTTGGGGTTGGGATGCTCATGGTTTAACAGTAGAAAATAGAGTTCAAGAAGAACTTAATATTCCTGGGAGAAGGGATATAGAAAAATATGGATTAGATAAGTTTACACAAGCTTGTTATGACTATACTTCTAAGGTTTCTGCTGAATGGGAATGGTATGTTGATAGAATAGGAAGATGGGTAGATTTTGAAAATGCTTATAGGACAACTAGCCAGACGTATATGGAGAGTGTTATGTGGGCGTTTAAGCAGATATACGATAAAGGTTTTATATATGAAGGTATAAGAACCTCATTATATTGTCCTACATGCGGAACTCCTGTTTCTGACTTTGAAATAGCCATGGATAATTCTTACCGTGACGAAAACGACCCATCTATAATAGTTAAATTTAAAGTAAAAACTCCGGGAAGGTTTGAAAATATTAGTATTCTGGTTTGGACAACTACCCCGTGGACATTGCCTTCTAACAGAGCTCTTGTAGTTTCCGAAAACGATGTTTATGTGAAAATAACTTATAATAATGAGAATTTTATTTTGGCCAAAGATAGGTTGGATTGGGTTTTTCCAGATAAAAATTACACAATTGAAGATGAGTTTAACGGTAGTGACTTGCTAGGTTTAGAATATGAGCCTTTATTCAAATTTTTTGCAAAAAAGGAAGGTGAGTTCAAAGTTTATTCTTTTGACAACATGGTAACCATGGATGAAGGTACAGGGATTGTTCACAGTGCCCCAGGCTTTGGTGAGATAGATACTGAGATGGGTAAAAAATACGGTATTACACTTATGATGACTTTAGATGATGAGGGAAAATTTATTGCTGGGGATTGGGAAGAAAATCCTTATCAAGGAATGTTTTATTTAAAAGCTAATCCCTTGATTTTAGAAGATTTAAACCAAAGAAATGTTTTGTTTAGGAACGAAATGGCTGTTCACAGAGTTCCTTACCATGACAGATGCAATACTTTATTAGTTCAAAAGTCTCAAAGTTCTTGGTTTATAGATGCCCAAAGAATAAAAGATGAGCTGATTAAAAATAATCAAGATATAAACTGGGTTCCCGAGCATGTTAAGAATGGGATATTTGAAAAAACTATAGAGCAGGCCCCTGATTGGTGCATATCAAGAAATAGGTTCTGGGCTACTCCTATGCCCGTTTGGGAATCTACAGATGGGGATAGAATAGTTGTATCTTCAATAAAAGAAATAGAAGATTTATCTGGTCAAAAAGTAGAGGATTTACACAGACCTTATATAGATGAAATAGTTTTGAAGAAAGATGGAAAAGAATACAAGAGGAGACACGAGGTGTTGGATTCTTGGATGGAAGCTGGGTCAATGTCTTTTGCCCAAATCCACTACCCTTTTGAGAATCAAGAGAAGTTTGAGAGTAATTATCCAGGGGATTACATAGTTGAATATAAAGGTCAGGTTAGAGCTTGGTTCCAAAGAATGCATATTATTTCTACTTTACTTTTTAACACCAGGTGTTTTAACAACGTTATTGTCACAGGTGTTTTAGCAGGAACAGATGGTAGAAAAATGAGTAAAACCTATAAAAATTACCCAGATCCAAAAGGCGTTATTGAGCAGTATGGTGGAGATGCTTTAAGACTTTACTTTATGGGATCACCACTTATGTTAGGTGAGAACGCTAATTTTGATGAAGTAGAGTTAAAAAATAAAGTGAGAAATGTTCTTAATCCGTTGTGGAATTCAGCCATGTTTTTCCTAATGTATGCTGAAAGCTGTGGTTGGGATAAGGAAAAATATGTTGTCTCAAATAATATTTTAGATAAATGGATATTAATCAGATTAAACCAAGTTATTAGTGATATCTCAAAAAATTTAGAAGCTTATAACATCCCTCCTGTTGTACGTTCTGTAGAAGAATTTGTTGATGATCTTTCTAGGTGGTATGTCAGAAGATCTAGGGACAGGATATCAAGCGGAGATAATGAAGCTCTCTCAACTCTATATAAAGTTTTAGTAGAGTTTTCTAAAGCAGCTGCTCCCGTGATACCTTTTATTTCTGAAAGTATTTTTAAATCTTTAAGTAGCCAAGAAGATGGTATCTCCGTTCATTTATGTAATTACCCGTCTAATACTGAGATCACAGATATTGATAATAATATTTTAGAGAATATGAAAAAAGTAAGAGATATATCGTCCCAAGTTTTATCTATTAGGGTAGAAAAAGGAGTTCCTGTGAGACAAGCTTTGGGAAATGTTGCTGTATTAAAGGAAAATTCTGTTCCAGAAGAATATTTTTCACTCATACTTGAGGAAACGAATGTGAAAAATATTTTGGAAGTTAGTTCCCTTGACGAGAAAAGTTCTTGGGAATTAGATAGTTCTAACTTGGTTAGATTAGATATGGAAATAACTGAAGAGTTGTTGAAAGAGGGTAGGCTTAGAGAGTTTATAAGATCGGTTCAAGATTTAAGAAAAGAAGCTGGCCTTTCGGTGTCTGATAAAATAATACTTACATACAAAAATGATCCAGAAATTATTGATGTAATTGAGACATTTAAGAAGGAAATTGAAACAAAACTTGTTGTGGAAAAAATGATACTAGGTGATGAAACAAAAGTAGAGAAGGTGTAATTGTGTTAATATAAGTTATATATGCAGGATTTAATAATATCATTGAATAAAAACATATTAAGAGTTTCTACAGTTGATAAAGAGGCTTCTCTTAAAACTTCTACGACTACCGTGCCTACAGAAGTTGTTGATGATTCAAGAATTATAGATAGTGGTGCTTTATCAAATATTTTGGATGATTTGGTACATCAAATTACCGATTTACCAAAAAAACAACTCAATTTAAATTTTGTTGTTGAACCTCAAGATGTATTTTTAAGATATGTTACTGTTTCCAAAAATGATTCGCAGCTAGAAGATAAGGTTATATCTGAAATAAAATCAAAAGACCCAGATCTGCCTTTAGAAGACATCTTCTTTTCTTATAGAAAAAAAGCTCCTTTTGTTTACCAGTTCATAGGTATTAGGAAAGATGTTATGTCTGCATATATAGATGTCTCAAATCTTGTTGGAATTGGTCTAAAAAGTGTTGTCCCATGGGTTTTAGTCTTACCAAAATATGAAAATATCAATGATCCGTCTATTTTTGTGTCAAAAGTTGATGATGATCAAGTGATTGCTTTATCAGAACTAAATGGCGTGTTTTTTGCAGGTTCTTATAAAGAGGAAAAGACATCCGAGGAACTGTCGGCTCTTATAAAAGAGTTATCTTTCTACAAGAGATCTAGCCCTATTAAATACATCTTTACTTTTGGTTACGACAATTTTGATATGCCTGGATACAGTATTAAGAAGATAGAGGCTCCAGATTTCAATGGTTCTGATCAGATACCTTCAGGATTTGAGTTAAATACAATTTTTAATTTTATGCTTGATTCAGACCAAGATATAGTTGATAGTCAGGTTAATGTTTTAAATATGTTACCTCTCCCTGTAGTTGAGAAGAAGACATCTGCACTAACGGTGGTAGGTCCTGTAGTTGGGGCTTTGTTACTTTTGGTCGGCGCTTATTTTGGTATAAAAAGTTTAGGAAAAAAAGATAATTCAGGTGATTCCCTAGCTGTAAATAATGAGCAAACTCAGGTTCTAAGTGAGTCAACACAGCAACAAAATGTGGAGCCAAATGACGATGTTCAAGAAACTGAACAAAAAGATAGGGATCCCAATATGGAAGTTAAGAAAGGTAATTTAAAAATAAGAATAGAGAACGGTGCTGGTATAAGTGGTTTAGCGGCAAGAACAAAAGACTTTCTAACAGAATTTGGTTACACAATTTTGAACATAGATACCGCAGATTCCACAACAGAGCCTACAATTTTGAATTTCAAGAAAGATGCAATAGAGGATTATAAAGATATAGTCTATAAGGATATGGTGTCTAAATTTCCAAACATAGAGGTAAAGGAGGATTTACAGGAAGACAGTGACTACGACTTGCTTATAACTGTAGGTACAAGTTCCAAGCTTTAGTTTGTTGTTGCTCAAACCTCAAGATTAGTGTAATATCCTAATGTTTAGTATGGAAAAATATATAGTAATAAAATTAGCGTCAAAGCAATACCTAGTCCGAGAGGGCGATGTTATTGAACTGGAGAGACAGCAAAAACCTATTAAATCAGAAGTTTTATTCTACTTTGATGGTGAGAAAGCTATTATCGGAGATCCTGAAGTCAAGGGTATTGATTTTGAAATATCTGTTTTAGAGGAGAAACTTGGGAAAAAAGTCAGAGTTGCTAGATTTAAAAAGAAATCTAGGTACGATAAGGTTAAAGGTCATAGACAGCCTATTAGCATATTAAAAGTGGAAAATATAGGTGGTAAACCAAAGAAAAAAGAAGATTCTGAAAAACCAGTTGAAAAAGAAAAAGAGAAAGAGACCAAAAAAGAAGTTAAAAAAGAGAAAAAAAATGTTGTTGAGAAAAAACCTGCAAAGGTCCAAGAAAAAACAAAGGTAAAAGAAAAGGAAAAAGTTTCAAAAGGAGATAAATAAAAATGGCACATAAAAAAGCTGGAGGTTCAAAAGCAACGCAAAAAGGAAATGTAGCAGGTAAAAGACTGGGAGTTAAGGTTTTTGGAGGTTCTCCTGTTAAAGCAGGGCAAATAATAATCAGACAGAGAGGAAGAGAAGTCATTCCAGGGGATAATGTGATGATGAGTAAAGATTTCACTCTCCATTCAGAAGTAGATGGTGTTGTAGAATTTGCTTGGAAGACAAGAAAAAAGAAAAAAGTTAGTGTTGTTGAGAGTAAGCCAAAGAAAGAAAAGTAGTCTTTCTAATATTTAACTTTTTTAACTATTCCTATACTTTTTAATGGGTATATTTTTACTATCACCTTACCTATAACTGAATTAGTATTAATGTATCCCCATTCTCTTGAATCTGTACTTTCGTCTCTATTATCACCTAAAACAACATAGGAATCAGTTGGTATAGAATATTCCACATCATTTTCAAAATATTTCTCTACATCAGTATACTCATTACTGTTTATATAGGAATCTTCATTGAGAACTTTGTCATTTATATATATTTTTCCACCAGATATTTTAAAACTCTCCCCAGGCAGCCCAATGACTCTTTTTATAAGAAGTTTGTCGTTTTCTAAAGGACTTTCAAAAACTACAACATCCCCACGTTCCAAACCTTTCAATTTTACAGATAAAGACTCGGCTATTAATTGTTCTTTATTTTTAAAGTTTGGAAGCATTGAGTTTCCAGACACCTCACACAGCTGACCTAAGAATAGGTAGATGATCACGAAAACAAATAAAAATATAAAAATAACCTGGATAAATTCTGAAATTTTATTATTACGTTTTTTACGTGATTTCACAAATTAATGTTATTCTGGATGGGTAAAAATCACAAGCTTTCTGTTTTATTGGCAAAATATTTAGTAGAATATAAATGTTTTAGGGCTCATAGCTCAGTTGGTTAGAGCGTTGCATTCACATTGCAAAGGCCTCAGGTTCGAATCCTGATGAGCCCACCAAAAAAATAACAAAAAATATAGAGATTGTTCTAATTTGTATATAAATTACTTCCTAAAGGATTCGAATACCGCAGGCGCGACGGCGCTGAGGTGGGGCGCCGATCAAAAATTCAGCAGAATTTTATGAGTGGCCGAATCCTGATGAGCCCACCAAAAAATAACAAAAACATAGAGGTCGTTTCCCTTCGTATATAGATCACTTTTGACGGAAACTAACTAGCCCAATATTCTTTGGTCCTTCAAAATCAAGTTTAACTTTCTGATATCTAACGCCATTTTCTTTATAATATTCCGAAATACCCTCAATAAGAGCGTCCCTACCAAGTTTTTTACTTTGATCCCAAAAATTACAGCAGGGTATTACAAGGGTATTAGTAATCAATGCCGATTCCACAACAACATGTGTGGCTTCATCAGGATGTAACCCTATTACCAAATCATAATATGAAGCATCTTCTGGTTTAAATTCATCTTTTCTACTTTCTACACCAACTAACGTGTAACCTCGCGGATCAAAAACAGTTGATTTGTAGTTATACTTCTTATTTAAAATTCTTGATAACATTCCACGGCCTCCTGCAACATCCGCTATATACTCAATATTTCTTCCAAAGGTATCAAATACAAAATCAGCAACCACCTCAAATCTTTGAGGATCCCCATGAAATTTATGTCCTTTGTATGTACCAGTTTTGGTACTCATGAAGTCATTATACTAAAGGGAAGCTTTGAGATGGGCTAGTGCCCCGCCCCGCGTAATGCGGGGCGGGGCACCTTAGGGTATCTTACAGCTTCACGAAAACATAAAATCACACAAATGTTATATATCAAAAACTATAGTATAAATAATATATGACTGCCTTTTTTATCAAATACTTTGTCTTCTGTTTCATATCTGCAACACTACTATCAGTCTTTGAAATACAAACAGAAGGAAAGCATGGTTGGGCAGAAAAACTTCCTACATGGAAAATAAGTTTTAAATTTTTAGATAGTATGCCGGGTTTTAGAGGTCCTGTAACAGGTTATCACATCTATCTTTTTACAATGGTGCTGTTTCTAGTTCATATTCCATTTTTATTTATGAGATGGGATATACGTACTGAAGTAATTATTCTTTCAGCTTATACACTTATAGTGGCTTTAGAGGACTTTCTTTGGTTTGTTTTTAACCCGTACTATGGTCTTAAAAAATTTAATAAAAAACATATTCCTTGGCATGAGGATTGGTTTGGTCCAATTCCGCTCCAGTACGTATATGTTATTGTTTTGTGGATCACACTTTTTGTTTTAGGTTTTTGGATTATTTAATAAAAGAATCGTATAGAAGTTCCCACAGCTCCGTGTAACCACCCTCATATCCTAAAGCCCATATCCCAACCCCACCAAGATTATAGTCTTTAACAATGTCATATTTATATTTTAAGGATTTAGCGTTTTCATAATACACCGTCCTTAAGTGGTTTGAATCTTTGCTTATGTAAGTAAAATAAGGTGATTTCCCATTTTCATTCCATTTTATAAACGGTCTATTTTCTATAATTGTCTCCATCACATGGTCATATGCTTGAGCCCCAGAATAACCTTTTTCATCGGATCCTTCAGAACGTTTTGAATACTCTGATTCGTCGTCAACAAGCCAATTATAGCCGTAATAGGGGACACCTAATATTATTTTGTTGGGAGGCATTTTTGTTAAAAAGTCGTTTATTGTTTCCATTACATCTATCCCAGGACCTTGTATCGGTGCAACAGGACCTATTTCTTCAGAGACAGGTCTGTGGTAATCGTAAGCCATTACAAAAATTCCATCTGCAGCCCTGCTTAAATTTTCTAAGTCAGAGCTAACACGATTTTGTGTTGCTGAGTCTGCAAAGGCTGAAACAACGACATATGAGTTTCCATACACTTTATCTAACTCATCATTTAAATATTTTGTTAATTCAGAAAACTTCTTATCAATTCCCTCATTGGTTCCTTCAGCGTGTTCAAAGTTAAGATTAATGTCTACTATACCTTTTTTATCAAGTTCTATTTTAAGATTCTCTAAAAGAGTATTCCAACACTCTTTGCAATCAAGAAACTCATCAATATCTTTGTCTATATGAGCAATGACTGTTAAGCTTACTCTTACTCCAAATTCTTTAGAAATTTCAATTAATTTATCCAGATCTTCGTTCTCATTCCAATTAACATAACCGGGCTCTTGTACTAATTCCCCACCCTCTCCCTCCTTAGTTTTTATAAAATCTCCATCTTTATCAAGATAAAGACCAAAATATGCTATATCTGTGAGTTTATCTAATTGTAGATATTTTATTTTTTCAAGACTCCAATATGGGAGATATCCGTATATTATTTTTTTTGGTTTCTCGTCTTTGGTAGAAAATGCAAAAACACTTTTATTACTTGATAGCGGGGATATTATATTGTAACCATCAATATTATTACTTTTACTTTTAACCACTATCAAGGCCGTTAAAAGTATTAACGAAAAGGATAATATTGCTATAGACAGTTTTAACTCTTTTTTCATTCAACTAAAATTCTACACGATTATGGCAAAACAATCCCCTGCTTTTTAAAATGATAAAATAATTTGGATGGACAGTAAGAAGAAAATAAAATTTTGGTTGTATTTTTTTATATCTTTAGCCATTTTTGTATTTATGGTGTGTTTCTTATACAAAAAGTCTCTGCTTGAAGAAGAACATGCTAATCTTGATGATGTAACTCTTAATTTCACTTTTACACCTGATGAGACCATAGATGAGGAGGAGTTGTGTACTGTAGTTCAAAATATAAGCTATGTTTATTATTCCCATGACAATCCTTTATGGGAAAAGAACAACAAATTTGGGTTGTACATATATGCAGAAAATAAAGATTTTTTTGAAATAGCTCAAAATCTTGTTAACTCAGGCGGTGGTGAGTGGGGTTATGTTTTAATACCTTATGGAGTTAGAGACAGGGACACGGGAAAGTGGGGTAGAGTTTTTGACCAACTTATTAAAAAGAAGCTCATACCTGTTATACAGCTATGGGATTTAGATGTTGATAATTACCAAAACGAAACTCGTGAGGCAGCTAAATTTTTAAATAATTTTATATGGCCCATAAAATATAGGTATATCAGTGTTTATAATGAGCCTAACGATAATAAGTTTTGGAATGGAGATGCCGATCCTGCTGAATATGCAAGAATTTTGGATTACACTATAAGGATTTTTAAAGAAGAAAATGCAGACTTTTATATGCTCAACGGTGCTCTTAATGTTAGCGCTGCAGATGACACTAATAATGAAGATGCTTTTGTTTTTATGAAAAAAATGAATGAGGCGGTACCAGGAATTTTTGATAAATTAGACGGTTGGGCGTCCCATCCCTATCCTCAGCCTAACTTTTCTGGAAAACCAACAGATACAGGTAGATGGAGTATAAGAGCGTATGAGAATGAGCTTGAATACCTTAAAAATGAACTTGGTGTAAAGAAGAATTTGCCAGTTTTTATAACAGAGACGGGTTGGGCTCACGCCGAGGGGGAAAAATATAATGGTTCTTATAAACCCGTAGAAACGGTGGCACAGTATTTTAAGACAGCGTATAAAGAAGTTTGGTTAAAAGACGATAGAGTTAGAGCAGTTATGCCCTTTACCATAAGATACGACCCGCCTTTTGACCACTTTTCTTGGGTAAATAGAGATAAAGTTCCTTATTATCACTATGACGTGGTAAAAAAGATGAAAAAAGTAAACGGCGACCCACCGTCTCTTGTAACCGGAGATGTTGAGGTCTATAACTGTTCTAATGACATTATTAAAGAAAATGAAGATAAATAGCACCGTAGACAAGATAGCTAAAAATACTGTGTACCAGATAGTAGGTAAGGTTGTAAGCATGTCTATTACCATGTTGGCCGTTGTTATTATAACTAGAACCTACGGTAGGGAGGGTTACGGGTATTTTAGTTTAATGCAATCCTGGCCAGCTTTATTTTTTGTAATTGTAGATTTTGGGATCAATGCTATCGCTGCAAAAGATTTAACTAGCGATTGGTCAAAAGCTAATAAATACCTTGGAAATATATTGATAATGAGACTTATTTTCTCAGCTTTTTTGGTTTTTACTATATCTTGGATTTTAAAGTTTTTCCCATATTCAAGAGATTTAGAGGTTGGTATAAGATTAGGGATGTTTTTGCTTATAACCCAGTCTCTTTACTCAACTACCAACATATTTTTTCAAGTCAAATTAAGATATGATTTTTCAACAATTGCTTATACTGTTGGGTATTTATTGATTCTTGGGTTGGTAGTTCTTTTTTCACTTTTAAAAATAAACATTATGTGGGTTAATTTTTCATATGTTTTGGGTGGTTTAGCTACATTTTTGTTAAGTATGTTTTTTGTTAGAAAAATGGGTGTAAAGCCTGATTTTTCATACGATCCTGTTCTTTGGAAATATCTTATTATTGCATCCTTACCCATAGGAATTATGTTTCTTTTTAGTCAGATGAGTTTTAAAGAAGATGCTTTAATGCTTTCATTTTTGAAATTACCGGAATCATATGGTCTTGATAATACTGAAAGTGTTGCTGTTTACGCCCTTCCGTATAAAGTATTTGAAGTCTTACTTGTTGTACCAACATTTTTTATGAACTCAGTATACCCAGTTTTAGTTGAAAGGATGGATAAGGGTAGAGAAGACTTAAAAAATGCTTTTTCTAAAGTTATGTATTTTTTAACGTTCTCCGGGCTTTTTGTTGGGTTTTTAGGTGTTGTTTTTTCTCCCTTGGCAATAAAAGTCCTTGGTGGAAGTGAGTTTTCTCAATCTATAGATGTTTTAAGGATTTTATCAGCAGGGCTTTTTATATTTTATCTAACATCTCCCTTTTCATGGTTGATTGTTACTTTAGGTTACCAAAAGTATCTTCCGTGGGTTTATTTAATTAGTTTCACATTTAATATGGTTTCTAATTTTATTTTTATACCTAAGTATTCTTTTTATGCAGCGTCTTGGGTGACAGTGGTTTCAGAATGTATAGTTTTGATTCTACTTGCATTTTTTGCTAAAAAGTCATGGAAGCTTAAATATGGCGCAAATTAGTTTTTATATTACTTTACTGCTTGTTATCTTAAACCAATTAACTTCTGTCTTTAAAAATTTTGGTTTGAGCATCTATCTGTTTGATATAGCTGTTCTTGTTTTTACTATTTTTTGGCTTGTTTATTTTTTATTAGTAAAGAAATCTTTTAAATTACCAAAAAAATCTTATCTTTTTATTATTTTCTCTCTTATTGCAGGTACCTCGTTGTTGATAGTTTCTCCTAACTTTAAGCCAGACGAATTATTAATAAGCGGTTTTTATCTTTTTAGATTTATTATTTACTTATTTTCTGGAATTGTAGTTTTTAACATTATTGAAAATAAAATGATGTCTAAAGAAAAGGTTTTTCAAGCATTTGTTGTGTCTGGAGTATTACTGGCTTTTTTGGGTTTTATTCAGCTTTTGATTTTACCCGATTTTACAGTTTTAGATCCAGATCTTGGGTGGGATCCCCATAAAAATCGTTTAGCATCAACATTTTTTGACCCGAACTTTGTTGGTGCCTACTTTGTTTTATGTTTAACTCTATTATTTGATAAATTTTACTCAGTTAATAAGAAAAATAGTAAATTAGAAACAAAAGACGCCGTTTTTTTCCTTGTTTTGCTAATTGCTCTTGTTTTAACATTTTCTAGAAGTGCGTGGGGAATGTTTGGGGTAGTAGTACTGGTATATGGGTTGTTCAAATCTAGGATTTTATTGATTAGTGCGTTTTTTGTAGCTTTTTTGGCTTATTTTGCCATTCCTAGAGTTCAAACTAGGTTATCTGGTGTTACAGACCCTGCCGACTCTGCAAGTCTTAGATTAGATTCTTGGAGAAACACTGTGAAAATAATAAAGGATAATTTTTGGGTTGGTACAGGGTTTAATACTTATAGATATGTTCAAAGAGATTATGGGTTTTTAACACCTGATAGTGAAGATATACACTCAGGAGCTGGGTCTGACTCTAGTTTACTTTTTGTTTTTGCTACAACTGGGATATTTGGATTTTTAGTTTATTTACTTGGGGTTTTATTTGTATCTTTTGGAGACTTTGCCCAGAAAAATAAAAATTGGCTATTGTCCCTAGCTCTTGTTATGGGATTTATTTTGGAATCCCAGTTTATAAACAGCTTATTTTATCCTCAGATTATGTTTCTTATGTTTAGTATATTTTTTATTGCCCCTTATAATACTTAACATTTACTTTAGTAGCCGATTTATTTCCTGCCTCATCTTGTGCTTCTACTTTTATCTCAACATCCCCGTTTTCTACTTTAAGATAATAATCAAAAGTTAAGTCAGGTTTTTGTATTGCAGGGTTACCATTTACAGTAATTGTAGCTTTTTCATTAATTTTACCTGTTACCTGTATAGTTTTGTTTAGATTTTTAATTGTTTCCCCATCGTCTGGAGATTCAATTTGTATTTTTGGTTCATCCTTGTCTTTTTTTATTGTTAAAATTCTTGAGCTGTCGCTTTCATTACCACGGTCATCAAATGATTTGGCAAATATAGTATTTGTTCCAGAATTTAATTGAATATCTACAAAGCTAAACATCCCGTCCGATCCAGTAACGGTTTGCCCTCTTTCTGGCCCATTTACGTATATTTTGACTAATGATCCTGCTAAGGAGTTGCCGGATAAGTTTATTTTATCTTGGTTTGTTGATTCTGGAGCACCTATAAATACTGGAGGCATTGGTTTTGGTGTTGGTATATATCCAGGATCGTTTCTATGTTTAGATAAAAAACCAAAGAGATATCCTACTTGAGGAGCAAATACAAAAAGAGACATTATTCCGGCTACAGATATAGCTACTATTATAAGAACCTTCTTTCTCAGGCCCTCTTTAAGGCTCTTTTCAGAAACTCTTTTTATTGATTGTGTAGATCTAGAATTACTCATTACGGAAACATAATATCACAACATTAGTGTTGTGTTTTGTTAAATTATTTCTTCTTTAATAAACTTTATAAGATCATCTTTTATATCAGGTCTTTTCATGGCAAATTTTAGTGTTGTTTGAATAAACCTTAAAGGATCTCCTGTTGTAAGCCATTCCCCGTCTATTGGTTGAGCTATAACTTTTCCCCCTCTTCTAGCAAGATTATCTAACATATCAGCCAACCATAACTCATTTCCTTTCCCAATGATTCTTTTTTCAGCTTCCACCATAATATCGTATGAAAGTATAAATCTTCCAAACTGAACCATTCTTGAGGGAGCGGCTTCAATAGAGGGTTTTTCAATTATCCCATTTATTTCATATTTATTTTCACCATCTGTTTTATAAGAAACAACCCCATATCTAGAGACTTCCTTTAGTTCTACCTCTTGTACAGCTATAACAGCTTTAGGGTCTTCTTTTTCAAAAACTTTAATCAATTGTTTTGTTACAGGAGTGTCGGCCAGAGTCATATCATCACCAAACATATAAGCAAAATTATCACCTTCTTTTATGTATTTTTTTGCTGCAAGAATAGGAGAGCCGTTTCCGTAAGGTAGGTCTTTACCTTGGGAAACAAATCTTATTTTAGCCATTTTTGATATATCTTTTATTTTTTCCGCTAAATCTTCCTTTCCCGTGTCTCTAAGATGTCTTTCAAGTTTTCTGTCTCTTGAAAAGTAATTTTTAAAAGCCTTATCACCGGGTCTTGTGACTATTATTATTTCTTTAATCCCAGAATCAACCAATTCTTCTACAAGATGTTGTATTATTGGAACATTAAGGATAGGTAATGTTTCTTTTGGAGTTACTTTTGTTGCAGGGAGAAATCTTGTGCCAAAACCAGCGGCAGCTATTATTGCTTTTTTGATTTTCATTGTTCCATTCTACCAAATTAACTTTAGGTATGTTTGTAAAAATAAAATAAAAAAAGTCCGGAGGATCTTGTAGATCTTATCTCCGGACTTGTTTTTGTGGCGTGCCGTTTATAATTTTTTTGGCGTCGCCATAGGTTTGGGTTCCTCCTTCTCGGGCTTTTTAATAAAAGAAACCGTAATCAGTATTATTAACGTAATGAAGAACCCTACTACTATAATGAAGGAAAACGGGTTTGAATTGGGGTCCGTATCACTTGCTTTTTCAAATACGACGAACGCTTTGAAGATCGCGTAAATTAACAGCCCAATAAAACCTATTTTAACTGCTGTTTTCATCTTTCTCTCCTTTGTTTATTTTTTGATTAATTTTACCAATGCTGGCTATTATACCCTATAGTTATAGATTTGTCCAGTTTGGAGGATTATAAGTAAAGATATAGTGAAGTAACTAGAGTATTAATACAGTAATTTTATTTTTTTGTTTCTAGAAACGTATTAATATATTTTCACCAATAAATCAGACTTTACTTACCTTTTTCTTTCTTAGAATCAAAGATATCTGATATACCTATTACCAAAAAAGTAATTCCTATTGGAAAATATATTCTGCCTTCTGGAGCTAGTGAGAGAAGAGAGAAAGTAATACCTAGAATTAGAAAAACACTGATAGTTGGTGAAAAAGATTTTTTACTATTTTTTACTTTTTTCTTCATATTAAAATATGGAGCCGAAGGTGGGAATCGAACCCACAACCTAGTTTTCTATCTTTTGCCAAATATGGAGCCGAAGGTGGGAATCGAACCCACAACCTAGTTTTCTATCTTTTGCCAAATATGGAGCCGGTGGTCAGAATCGAACTGACAACCTAACGCCTTTATTTTTTCTTGGAGCCGAAGGTGGGAATCGAACCCACAACCTAGTGTTTACGATACACTTGCTCTACCATTGAGCCACTTCGGCAAAAATACTAGCTTTAGCGTCCGATACACTTGCTCTACCATTGACGCTATAGTGCGAAAGCATTATGGCTCAATCGCAAGGTTCTCGAGCGAAGCGAGAGGTTCTTCCCATTGAGCCACTTCGGCAAATAACATAAATTAAATTTTCAATTATTAACTAAATAAAAAACCTCAAGGAGTCAGTATTACTCAGGCCCAATCGCAAAGTTTACCCCCCCCCACTGACCGTTCTTAAACACGAGAATTGATTATATTTTACAGACTAAATACAAAAAGGGGAAATTTATGCATTTTGATAAAACATCCCAAGACCAACCAATGCGTTTGTGATTTTTAATTAAAATATCTAAGATATTAATTCTTCCCTAAATTTGGAAAATAAGGGCTAGAACCACTTGGCTTTAACATTTTTTCCTATAAATATAGACGTTCCATCGGGGCCTACTATGTAGACATCTCTGTTGTACATGCCTCCCCTTTTTTGTACATTTACCATTTCCCAACCACTTACAACGTCCTTATCTCCAATAACAATCTTGCTGAAGTTTTTTGTATCTTTAAATAAAGATTCCATTTTTGATATATCACTGTCTAACTGTGTCTTATATTCTGGATATGGTTGTATTTCTCTGGTTTGAATATTATATTTTTCGTACGTTTCTTTCCTTGTTGCTGTGGAACCAAAATTTGACCAATCGCTGGCATTTGCGACAGATGTTTTAGTAACAATAAGATTTGTTCCCTGCATCTCTAATATACGATAGTCTTCCAGATCTGTTGGTTTTATCAAATCCTCTGTTGCACATGTCTGTATATTTATCTTCCTTATCCCAGTACCTTCCATAATCTCACCTGGTCTAGGGGCCACATTCCCATCAAAATAGGTGATAAGTGCTTCTAAGTTACTAAACCATGTGGGTTTGCCTGGGAACTTACATACAGCATCACCACCACCAGAGGGAAAAACAGCGCTAAAACCGACACCTCCTGTACCAGTTTCCACAACTATATAATTGTCATCAGGGGAAAAAGTTACAGCACGGGGTCTTTCCAAACCAGTTTCTATAGTATTGCTTTCTTTTGTATCCATGTTGTATACATAAGTGTTTTTGTCACATGTGTTTACATTCGCTTCTGGAGGACATTTTTTAAGATATATTATTCTTTTCTTATCATTTGATGCATCAAAAGTTTCAACACCTTCTAATAACTTAGTTTCAGTTTTACTCATAGGGTTAGAGTAAGATAAAGTACCGTCTTGAGTAAGTAGTAATAGGTTTGAGCTTAAAATTTGCTGAGGTAAATCACCTATATTTATTTTGTCATTGTTTTGTTCTATATCTATATCTACTGGAGAAGTAGATCCTTCTTTTACCCTAAATGTTGATGGTGGTTCAGATATCCTGGATCTATCTGGAATAAGTGTCATTAC
>Ga0255346_1001275_pt1 | contig 36479 bp, 30 predicted proteins | sample wastewater_treat_FD_194410 | JGI IMG/M metagenome (GOLD analysis project Ga0255346, IMG submission 194410) | Wastewater microbial communities from Lulu Island WWTP, Vancouver, Canada - plant22 | ecosystem: Engineered > WWTP > Wastewater > Unclassified | place: Canada: Vancouver, British Columbia...
TCGAGATGCAAATGTGTGCGACAGCAGATAGCATGGAAGACCGGCTCGCTTTCTACTGCTCGCAACTCTATATCCAACAAGAATCGCAAGAAAAAGATTACAAGGACATGAAACCTGTCTTTGTAATCCTCATCAGTAATTCAAAAATAAACGATGTTATAAAAAAATATCTTTCGCTCATACAATTACGCCTAGAAGACGGAACAACTTTTAGCAATAAACTGAATATTTTCATCCTCGACTTGTCAAAAGTGGAAGTCCCAAGTAAAATAGGCTTAGATTCAGATCCGGTAGAACGCTGGGCTTTATTTTTTACTAGTGCAGTTGAACAAGAGCGAAAAAAAGTACTGGATTCACTCATAGCTGTAGATGAGGGTATTCGTATGGCAAATGATGTTTTATGTGAAGTAACACAAGATGATTATGAGCGGGCAGCGATATTTGAACGAGAAAAAATTTTACGAGATTATTATGCAGGGCTTGCTAATGCAACAAATAAGGGAAAAAGGGAAGGCTTTGACGCAGGACTTGCACGAGGCAGAAACGAAGGCTTAGAACAAGGACTAAAACAAGGTAAAAAACTACTCCAAGAAGAAAAAATAAAAACCGCTCGGAGTTTAAAGGCACGTAACTTTTCCACGGAAGATATTCTCGAAATAACTGGTCTTTCCGAAGGCGAATATTAGTTTTAACAGCTCGCGTTAAAAGGAGTTTTTAGCTTGTATTCTTTTACTGAAAAAAAAATTGATGAGGTGCGTTATTGCGATGAAAGCTATATTGCCAGTGGGGATGAGTTTTTTATCGCTAGCATTCCCCTCGAGCAGTATGTTTTACGTGACTACATCGAAGAAAATCGCCCTATTCAAGATACTGCTTTAAAATATTTTGGAATTCCCTATGTCTATCCCTGGCAAATTCTCGTTGTAGCAAATATTTTAGATGCGGCAGCTCAAAATGAAAAAAATTCGAGCGATACAGTATCTAAGTCTACGGAAGATTCTGAAAAAATCGATGATATTATTTTTGATGAAGATGGTGTCGAAAGAGGGAAGCAAATTGTGCTTTTGCCCACGGGTGCGGGTAAGTCGCTTTGTTTTTTAATTCCTGCCCTACTTTTGAAGGGTCCGAGTCTTATTATTTATCCGCTGATTGCACTTATGAATGACCAAGAAAGGCGCATGAGGGAAGGTGGCATAGAGCCGGTGATTTTTCGCGGCTCCCAAAGTCCCGAAGAACGTGAGAGGCAATTTGCCGCTCTTGAAAATGGTGCAAAAATTATCCTGGCAAATCCTGAAGTTTTGCAAAGCGAGAGTCTCATTCAAAGGTTGGCAAAAGCGAATATTTCACATCTCGCTATTGATGAGGCGCATTGTGTCAGCGAATGGGGCGATAGTTTTCGTCCTTCGTATTTAACATTGGGCTCAATTATAAAAAAACTGAATATAAAAACTATTACAGCTTTTACCGCAACTGCGAGCCAAAGCGTACTGAGTCGGGTTGCAGAGGTTTTATTTGAAGGGAAGGCGCATATTGTTCGAAGCGAATCGGACAGGAAGAATATTCTCTACTACGTTAAACGCTGTGTTGCCAAGCAAAAAGCAGCCTTGGAATCTGCAATCGTAGAACAAAAACCGCTCATTATTTTTTGCTCTACGAGAAATAGGGCGGAAAAAACAGCGAAAAATCTCATCGGTTTTTTTGGCCCAGATAAGGTGAAGTTTTATCATGCCGGGCTTGCGAAGGAAGAAAAAGAAGCTGTGGAAAAATGGTTTTTTCCCAAAAGTGACGCTATTCTTTGTGCAACCTGTGCCTTTGGTATGGGGGTCGATAAAAAAGATATAAAAACGGTTATTCACCTCGATCCTCCGCCAACTGTCGAAGCCTATATTCAAGAAGCTGGACGAGGCGGTCGTGATGGCTCCAATGCCAAGGGGATTTTACTCTGGAGTCCGAAGGATTTATACGAGGCAAAAAAGCACCCTGAGGGTAGTAGGCAGAGAGCCTTGGCAGATTTTGCTGAGTCAAAAACCTGTAGACGGCAGGTTTTGCTCGATGCGCTTAATGCTGAGCAAGCTGCTTGCAGCGGTTGTGATATTTGTGAGAAAAGTCATATCGATTTTGCAGAGGATGAATCTCAGGTATTGGATTTTTTCAAAAAACACGCAAAGTGTTATGATATGGAAGCGGCCACTGATACGATTGTCAAAACCTGTAACGAAAAGGCGGCTCAAAAGTATAAAATGAGGATCTGGGAAAGCGCTGATATTCGAGAAATTATTCAAAATCTTTTATTTGAAAAGAAAATTTCTATCTCCCCAAACCCCTGGAAAGGTAAAATAAGCATAGCAAAACGCAAAAAAAACAAAATCAAAACTAGATAAAAAAGAAAACATAGGGTAAAATAAGAGTATGAAAAAGATATGTTCAGTTTTTAGCGTTTTTCTCCTTATCCTTATAAGCCTCAGCTCTTGTGCGAGCAGTAAAATTCGTGGGGCAAATCCTGTCCAAAGAGCTCATAGCGCAGCGCAGCTTTTACTACAGGGTTCGACGGATGATGCGTATATCAAGCAATTCAATATAGAAATGGATAAGGCAAAAGCCGATATCAATGAAAAAACAGCTCGGGTAAATCTAAATCCAGAATCCTATGAAATAATTGCAGACTCGATCGATGATTGGTTGCAGCTCTATGAACTCATAGCTATCTTAGAAAGTCGCTATCCAAATGGACTTTATGGAAAAAAACAAAGTGCATTTTTTAGCTATGTTGACTATAAGCCCCTAAAAGAAACCGCAAACCAATACACAGCAGAAAAATATTTTAAGCAGGCGCGCGCTATTGCAGAAAGACCCCATAGTTTAAATGAAACGATAAGCGCCGTTGAATACTTGCATAAATCGCTTAGCTACTCAAATCATCTTGTAACAGAAACGCAAACACTCGGTGCTTCTCTTTCCTATGAAGCCGCCCTCAAACTTTACGAAACAAAAACATCTGACAGCTTAAAAAATGCTCACGCGTATTTTCTAGAAGCAGATTCTTGGATAGCTCATTATGCAGATGCAAGAGACAGAGCAAACAATATGCTCCCAGAAATTGCCGCTATTCTTATCTCTGAGGCTGACTCACTTTTGGGTGTAGAAGATTATACTCGGTTGCGAAAGGCATATCTTGTCTATGAAGAAGCCTTTGCATACTACCCGAGTCTTGCAGAGGAAAAACTCAATGAGACGAAGGAAAAATTAACTATCACTGTGGCTCTTATCTTCTCTGGTGCAAACCCTGATTTTATTCATGATGATGAGATTCGCGAGGCGCTTGAAAATAACTTTGCAAATACGACAGAGGGTCCAAAATTTGTACATATTGATTTTATTTATACTCCCTATGCAACGACGAATCATGCCTCTTTTTTAAGTTCGATTATTTCAACTCTTGGATCACAATCGACAAATTTGAAAAAAAATTATTCTAGCTATGACCTTGTTCTCATACCAGGTCCGAAGTTTAATACTGCCATTGAAACTATAGAAAATCCTGTAAAAGAAATAGAAAAGCTAGAGACCTATTATAGGCAAACGACTATAAGCGAAGATGGAGATAAGCAAATTTTCGTTAGTGAAGTATCTAAAAACGAATACACGAATCCAAAATCAAATTATACAGATGGCGATAAAAACTATCAGTTTATTTACTGGAAGGAAGAAGGAACAATTACTCGCTATGTACAAAAAGTCTCGCTTTTCATGGATTATTCATACGAACTCTATGATATGCGAAATAATTTTGTAAACTATATGCTCAGCTTTGACAGAAGTGGCGATAGGCTAGACTTAGAATTTGTGCAGGAAAGTTATGTCGGAGCAGCAAATCTCCAACCTGAAAAATTGCGAAATGATGCTTTTTATATGGCAGGGCAAGATATTTGGTATCTGTATAAAATACCAACACTTACAAATCCCTATCAGATTATTGATACAAGTTATAATCAAATAAATGAAAACGGAAGAAAATTGTTTCGGCAAATAAGACTTTTGCCATATAAGGCTAAGTAGCTTCATCATCGGCTTCATCTTCCTCTTCTTCGCTTGAAGGTTTGGGTGGAGCTGGTTCTTTTATCTTTTTCACCTTTATTTTACGTGGTTTTTTTCTATAATTGACCACATATAGGAAAAAAGATAGATATAAAAATACCGCTATAAATATAAAAATGATGTATTTGTTTTTTATAACGTTTAAAACAAGTGCAAAAAGATTTTCTGTTCCCATGCTTATTATATCGGTTTTTTTGGAAAAGCTCTTGACCTGTTTTGTACATAGGAATATTATTTTAATATGAAAAAAGATGCAAAAAAAATTATTATTTGTTTAGACATTAAAGACGGAAAAGTAAGCAAGGGCGTGCAGTTTGAAAATGTTATTTCTCTCGGCGACCCTATAGAAATGGCAGAAAACTACTCGAAGCAGGCTGTCGATGAGCTTGTTTTTTATGACATTATGGCCTCTGCCTTGGGAAAGGGACCAAACTTTCCTCTCATACAGAGAGTTCGAGAAAAAACAAGCGTTCCACTCTGTGTTGGCGGTGGTGTGGCAAGTATTGAAGATATAAAAAAACTCAAAGACTGCGGAGTTGATAAAATAAGCATAAACTCGCCTGCTGTTAGGAATCCAGATCTCTTAGCAGAGGCAGCAAAAAATTTTGGAAGTGAAAGTCTCGTTTTGGGCATAGATGCAAAAAAAGACGCAAGCTGTAAAAATGGTTACCGTGTTATGCTCGGCGGAGGAAAAACGCCAACAGACCTTGACGTGCTCGAATGGGCTGAAAAGGCGGTAACTCTTGGTGCAGGAGAAATTGTCTTAAACTCTATCGATGCCGATGGAACAAAGACGGGGTATGACATAGAGCTGACAAAGCTCATTGCAGAAAAAGTTTCAGTTCCCGTTGTGGCATCTGGTGGCGGCGGTAGTATCGAGCATATTGCAGAAGTGCTTAGCAAAGGAAGTGCAAGCGCAGCCCTCATTGCAAGTATTGCTCACCTAAAAATCCATACCGTGGGGGAGATAAAGGCTGAGCTAAAAAAACGTGGCATACAGGTCCTATAAAAAAAACGAGTCTTTTGTATAGCGTGCGCGACTCGTCGCGGTTTCAAAAACATCAACCGCGTAGAGTAAGGCGGCTGTTTTTGGGCTGTACTCCTGCAATGCGCTTTCAAGTTTTTGAAAAATATACAAGGCGATGCGCTCTGCAGAAGGATTGTTTTCAAAAAACTCATTTTCATTTAAGTGGCTGTGATCAAGTTCCTTACAAATAGAACGTAGCTCTTTTTTCAAAATGCCAAAGTCTAAAAGCATGCCACCTTCGTCCAAGTCTGTTCCACGGGCATGTGCAAATACCTGATAATTATGACCGTGTAGTCTTTCGCACTTCCCGTGAAAATCCTGTAAAAAATGTGCGGCAGCAAAGTCCGCTTCAACTCTAACTTCAAACATGCACATAGTCTAGTCAAAACAAGCTTTTTTGTCCAGAATCTATGCTAGCCTACTCTTTTATAACCATAACTTTTCGTGTTTCATCGATATCTGGTCCAACGACACGCATAAAATAAATACCGCGCGCGACAGGGGTGCCGCTGAGATTTGTGCCATTCCACTTAAAATAATGCAAGCCAGGATTGAGCCTTCCACGTTGTAAGGTTTTTACAATATTGCCATCGAGGGTAAGGACATGAACAGTAACATTTCCAGCTTTTTTAATATCAAGTTCAACAATGGTTTCTTCTTTTTTAAGTGAATTTATAACATTGTTCAGTACCGTTATGCCACCACGTTGGCGACTTATATCGGATAGCGAAAAACGCCATAGGTCGACTGAAGTCGGGTCTTTGGGATCTTTCAAGCGGAAAAAATATAGCGGCACTTCTGGTGTTTCAGCGTTTCCATCATGGTCAAAGGTAAAACTGCCAGTCTCTCCATCATCGTAGCGGAAGAAAAATTCAACCTCATCTCCATCCTTCCAATTGAACGAATCTGGATTGCCAGAATCATTTGGAATGATAAAGTTTCGTTCAGCATCCTCCCCAGTTTCTTGTGCTACTTCTTTTGCCTTAGCGTTTGCGGTTTTACTTAAGGCAGGTAAAAGAGTCGGAAGCCAAATAGTCCAATCGCTATCGGTATTGAAATTGTAAATCGTTGAAAGAGAATCGGAAACCGGGTCAACATCAAGAATCATTGTAATAGCTTCTTCATCAACATCTCCATTTGGACTTAGACGAGTTGCGATAGTTATGTCAGTGTCAGTGAGCATTTTATTTGTCGTTAGTTTTGTACCGGTAAAATCTCGAAGCGTCCAATCACCTTCCGCGAGTACTCCTTTGCCGAGAATTTGAAACTTATTGTCATAGCCATAGAGAACATCGATGCCACCGAGGGCAAAATCGCTTAAAACGTGATTGTGACCAGTTATTGCATGATTTAATTTTGAATAATCTCTTATATCTTCACCATCGTCAATAGTTATTCTCCCTAACAAAAGATCATCAAAAGTCACCTCGCGGCCGAGTTGAAAGATTAAAGCTGTCCCAACTGGAATATGTGATTTTACTCTCACAGTTGCAGAAGGGTCTATTGCAATTTCTCCACTACCCGTTACAGATAATCCTTCGCTAATTTTATTTAAATCATCATCACCAATATGGAGTCTTTTTGAAAATAAAACATAGAGTAGATTTGAACCAATAGGAGCGAGTGTCATAGAAATAGAAGGCGGTGTTCTGTCAACGGTTAAGCCTTTAAAATCTTGTAAAAGATTTCCAGCTAAGTCGGTAATAAATCCACCGTTTGGCGATGAATCTTGGTCGTACATTTTATACTGCAAGCTAAAATTTGTAATCATAGGAAAAAGTGTTGTATCATCATCTTCTAAGTACAGTCGAAGATATGGAACATCACTTATCGTAAGAACACTCGGTCCACCTAAAAAAGTTGATGCATAATTTTGTTTAATACTTGCATTATCAAATTTAAATCCTTTCATTCCTGGTCCAAAATGCGAACCTCTTTCTTCATAGCTAAAAGCTTGCAAAGAGTTTACCAAGGAACTCATACGAATACCACCTAGCCCGCTCTTGTTTCCAGAGCCACCACGCGTATCGGGGAAGACTGAAACATCTTGCCAACCTTCTCCAAAAAACCACTTATCTTCATCTTCGTCGTACGCTGGTTCGTTATCAAAGAGGTGCAGTTCAAAATGCCCAACCCGACCACCACCTGTGTCCATTCCGATAATTTCATAATTTGATTCGTTTGTTGGTTTACCAGACCAGCCATACTCGTCTTCTACGTATTTTGCAATGGACGGAGGCGTCGTATCCCAACCTGAACCCGATATTAATGCCGGACTAACACTAGGATAAAAATCATTTGGAGAAACAGCTCTATCTTTTATTTTTGAATTTGGACTTACAGTTATTGTTCCACTTGGTTGTTCAGCCGAAATAATAAAACCTGGGTAGAAGCGATGAGATATTCCATCACCAAGATCAGGCGTTGTAGAATCTGTCCAACCTGCAATGGAAATACGCAAATAATGCGGTTGAGGTCCTGCAGTATCAGATGGATCGAGGGAAAAATTTCTATACAAGGCGTGAACAGTCCCATCATCCATATTGATGTTATTATTATCTATATTTCGAGAGCCTGTAGAAAGAGAGCCGGAAGCAATTGAAATAAGATTTGTAATTTCTAAACCAGAGCCAGCATCGGTAATTTTACCAGTGTTTGGTAAAGGACCAGCCGGGTCATCAATCTTGATGTACTCGTTCATATCAGGACCGACAAAACCTGGAATATAGACTGGTTCAGAATAGCGCAGTTGAATATAATTATGGGCATCGTAGGGAGCTTGCAAAGTAGGATCGGACTCATGAGCTTCTTGTCCGATTTCAACCGCGATGAGAACAGGACGAGCTTCGTCTGTAGTTCCGTCAAAGAGGGCTTGCCCATGCGTCCCATAGGCTTGAATCATGGTGACGCCTTCTGCTGCACGGAAAAGACCGGGCAGGAGGCTTAGGTTGGGGATTATGTTTTTATTGTTACCCAAGCGATCAGAAGAACCCGGATGAGGACTATTCTTTTGAACCCCTGGATCATCGCCAGTAGCATCGGTGTTCCAAGTGCCGTTTTCTGTTTTAATATAAAATTCAGTTACAGGATCTTCTGTTGAAAGAGGCGTGTTGCAGCCTTCATCCGAAAAAACTCCAGTAAATTTCAAAGCACCAGAATTGTACCAGATAGAACCATCGACAACGGAACCAGCAGCCTGTAATACCATGCTGTTTATTTCATTATTAGCATTTCGTAAAGGCATTGAAGAAGTTATACGTATGACATTATCAAAGACTGTTGCAGCTGCGCTAATTTCCGGGCGTTTAAATTGCCATCTGGTATTAGTTCCTCCATCAGTAATATCTTGTCCACTAACACCCTGTGCAACTGTTGATGCTGTTACCCAGTTATTTGCTGTTGAATTTTCTACGCTCATATTAAATGCAACAGCGTAAGGAGTACCCCACTGGCCAGCAATAACAGCATTTGTGGCATTGAACTGCGGGGCAGAGCCAGTACCAGAAGCGAGGTTTAGAGTGAAAGCGCCAACATTCATGTTAGCACCATTGTTGTAAAAATTTGCTCCAACAGAAATTTTGGAACCAGAGAGATTATCGAAAGATGCGCTTGTTCCGCCACTAAAAGATCCATCTGTTTGATCGTATGTGCCATCTGCCGGATAGTATTTCAGATCAGGTGTCGAAAAATATGCAAAACGAGTGTCGTCGTTATCGAAATTTTCATCGTCATTCCCATCCCATTTCGGGTCATTGGGTTTGTAAACATTTCCAAAAACAACAAAGTCTGCTGTGGTGTTAACAATTCTATTAGCCAAATTTAAATTACCGCGATAGAAATAGATGTTGCGGGCGGAGAGGTTGGAGTTAAGGGTGATTGTTTTTCCATTATGGTCAAAATAGATGTCTGTATTTGGGAAATTGATAGAACTAGCACTTGTCCAGTAACACGGATCGGATGTTGTAGCCATAGTAATGACGCCTGCGCTTGCGCTTACATCGCCGTTAAAGCTAACATGGCTTGATTCTCGTAAGACAAGCTGTCTGAGTGGATTGCTAGCTCCTACTGTATTGTCAAAAATAATATCTCCAGTGCCTGCATCAAGGTCTAAAAGACGCTCTCCGCCCTGACTGTTTATCGCTTCTGAAAAAGAAATATCTCCTGCGCCTGCACCTGTTGAAAATACAATATCTTGAGTTAAATCGATTGACTTTGCAAAACTTATATTATTATTTGTTGTAGAAATATTCGCACCAATAGAATTTGATCCAGCTCCTGTTTGAGAAAATCCTCCTGTTGCACTAATAGTTCCAGCATTGCTTGTAGTGAATAAGCCAGAATTCGCAATAGTCGTTGTGCCACCTACAGTAAGAGGTTTATTCACAGTAAGAGCATTACCAGTAAAAGTAAAATCTCCGCTATAAACCTGTATACCATCAAATGTCGTCGTGCCAGTTTCAGCATTTTGTGTAAAGCTTGCAGCTTCTACATCGCCAGTAAAGCTAACATTATTAGCGCTTGTTATAGTTAGAGAGCCAAGGGAATTGGTAGCGCCAACTAAACCTGTTACAGTTATATCTCCTGTATCTGCTGTCAATGAAAGAGCATACAAACCGTCCAAGTTAGAGCCAAATATAATATTCGCATTTGTTGTAGTTAATGTTATATTTGCTCCTAGAATTACGTCTCCGTCATACGTTTGGTTTCCGCTCGTTGTAATCGTTGTCGTATTTATTGTACTTGTGCCAGTTACCGCAAGTTCATTAACTCCTATTACAGTATCATCATCTTCATCATTTCCAAAAACCGCATCGCCTGTGATTGACAGACTATTACTATCACCAATAACTTTATTATTGAAGGTTACTATACTGTCTGTAGTTAATACTACATCAGCACCAAGCGTTACCGCACCTGTATAGGTCTGGGCGCCAGTTGTTGTAATTGTTGTTGTGTTTATTGTGCTTGTGCCAGTTACAGTGAGTTCTTTAACTCCAGTTATAGTATCAGTATCTTCATCTCCAAAAACCGTATCGCCTGTGATTGTTAGATTCTTACTATTGCCTGCAACCGTTCCATTGAAAGTTACTATACTGTCTGTAGTTAATACTACATCAGCACCAAGCGTTACCGCACCTGTATAGGTCTGGGCGCCAGTTGTTGTAATCGTTGTCGTATTTATTGTGCTTGTGCCAGTTACCTCTATGCTGTCGGTACTGCTTACAGCACCGCTGAATACTGCATTTCCAGTAATTTTAAGCGAACCCAGTCCGCTCACTGTACCAGAAAAACTTGTGTCGCCACTTATTGCAAGATTATGTCCAGCACCTATTGTATTCCCGCCTATATTTATACTGCCGGTTCCGGAAGCAATGCTGGCATTGGAGCTAAGCGTTAAGTTTCCAAAACTTATATCTTGATCTATTGTTTGAAGCGAACCACTTAAAACTGTTACACCTGCTGTGTGACTTAACCCATCGGCAAAACTAAAACTGTCTCCAGCATCATTTCCTAAAGTAAGCATCCCTGTTGTGTTAAATGTTACTGCATTTGTTACTGACAGGTTTTCATTAAAGCTTATTCCAAAACTATCACTGTTGGATTGAATCAAGCTTGTTACTGTTAGCGGATTTGTAGTAAAGCTAATGCTGCCGCTGGTTTTGGCCAGGTCTATTGCACTGAAAACATTTGGCGTGCCAGCTCCGTTCAATCCAGGATTGACTGTCTGTGCAGCATTGCCTGTAAAGCGAATAATCCCGCCGTTGGTTGCAAAGCTTCCGGCGTCAGCCGGCAATGTGAAGTCGCCCCCAATTTCCAATACACCGCTCGTTGAATTAAGCAAGCCAGCAACTATAAGGTCTCCGCCTATTGAATTATCGCCGACAAGGATCAATGCCCCGCTAGCTGAAACATTTACGTTGCCGCTGACTGTAAGCTCATCCGCTGTCGTGGTTCCAGATTGTACATCCAGACTGGCTATGGTTCCTGTAGGAAGGTTTACAATTCCATTTGTATTTAAACTAGTATTGTTATACATCGGGTCTAGAATATTTATTCCGACAGATCCGCCGTTTATTGTTGCAATATTGCCGCTAGTAAAATTAAGCCGGCTCATATCCTGGGAACTGCCTTTAGTGCTTATAATTTTACCGCTGCTTATACTGACTAAAGAAGAGACTCCTTCTATATAGTTAAGGAACTCAAGCTCCTGACTATTTATGCCTATGGTTCCGTTATTGGTCAAATTGTTAAGAACTGTTATCTTCCCGCCAAGGTTCAATGTATATGATGCAGGTACAGTCAAGTCATAAAATATGCCGGAAAGGGTAATTGGAGTTTTACCTAAAATTACATTTTTCTGGTTAAAGTTGATATTCGTAGCGCTGCTTCCGCCAATAGTCAGGCTGCCGCCATTACTGCCGCTGTCCCATGCTATTGTTCCATCTCCGCTTATATCTTCTACGCTCTGGGTATTAGCTCCATTGTCGCCGGTTTGGGTAAAACTGCCTCCAGAATCAACATTTAAAGGACCAACAACAAACTGTCCGGTTCCTACATTTACTGTTCCGCTTGTTATTGTAAAGTTTTGGCCAGGACTTTGACTAAATCCGGTATTGTTACTGGCAAAATCCACAACAGCCCCTACTCCGTTTACTGTAACATTTCCTGTAACAGTCATGGCATCAGCCAGAGTTATTGTATTTGCAGTAGTAAATGTCAAATTACTAAAGCTTGATCCTCCAGGACTAAAAGTTTGAGCATTGTTGCCAGTGAAAACCAATGTCGGAAGATTTGTTATAACGGGTACTGTCGCCTTAGTAAATGCAAGATTGCTGTCTACAGTGAGACTGTTGCCAGCGCCATTAAGGTCAGAGCCAAATATAATATTCGCATTTGTTGTAGTTAATGTTGCGTCTGCACCTAAACTTACATTGCCAGTATATGTTTGAGTCCCGCTGGTATTTACGCTGCCGCCGTTTATTGCACTTGTGCCAGATACACTTAATGATGCCAAGGCGGTACCAGAGCCTGCTGTTCCGCCAAAGACTGCGTTGCCGTTTATTATAAGATTATGAGCTCCAGCTATATTTGTTCCAGTGGCTGATGAAAAAGTCTGAGCCGTCACGTTCCCTGTGAGCGTCCTTGTGCCACCTGTAATATTCAGCCTTGCAAAACTATGCGCTGAAACAGTGCCAGTTCCGCTAAGATTTACTGTGCTGGTACCTGCTGTAAAGCTGTTTACATCAAAATCCCCACTCACTGTCAGTGTTGTTGCGCCCGCAGATACTGTGCCAGTCCCGGTCAATGATCCGCTTAGGGTTATGTTTGCATCAAGGGTTAAATCACCATTATTTGTAATAGAATTTATTGAGATTTCCACGGGTATAGTTGCCTGAGCTCCATTGTCTATAGTCAAGCTAGTCCAACCAGTGGGCATGCTGGTATTAACAGTTGAAGGCCAATTGCTGGCCACTACCGGTATTGAAGGCTCATTACCTGGAGCAGGCAATCCGCTATCCCAGTTTCCTGGGTCATCCCAGGCTGTACCGTTTGTGCCAATCCAATTCGTCTGTCCCCATACTCCCCCAAGAAGCAAGGCAAAAAATGCGAAATATATACTAAATTTCAAAAAATTCTTTCTATTCATACCTATAGTATATCGCTATAATAGGATTTTTTCATTAGTAGTATAGCATTGTTTACATTTTTTTTAAACTACTGAAAGGCTGTTCGAGTCAACAGGGTAGGTAACAAGATGGAAATAGATTTTGAAAACTCTCGCAAAGACGCGAAGTGCGCAAAGTCAGTTAACAAGATAGAAAAGATGAATAGGATTAGCTATTTGAGAAAAACAGGATTCACAAGATTGCTCATGATTTACATGATCAGGAAAAAAGTATGGAAATTTTAATTTTTACTTCCTGTTAATCTTGTTTTATCATGTCAATCCTGTCCTCACTATAAACTGTTCGAGTCAACAAGATTTTTACAGTCTGCTTCCTATGAGTTTATATATTTCGGCTTTATCTCGTTTTCCAATACCCCATATTTCAAGGATTTCTATTTTCTCTGGGCTTATAATTCTATACACAATGCGATATTTCTTTTTGTGTACATATAGTTTATAAAAGCCGCTTAAATCTATATTCTGTTTGTTTCCAAGTTGGAGACCTAAAAAAGGATTTTCTTTTAATACATCAATTTTTGCCTTTACGCTTTTTTTAATGCTTCCGTCCAATGCCTTATAATCTAAAACAGCTTCGGGAATAAATACAATTTTGTATGCCATTATACATCCTGTATATCTTCCCAAGAAATCACTTTATCTGGATTATATGTTTCCATGCGTTTTTTGAGCATTGCCTGTATTTCAAGCTGTTCAAACAGTTCATCCAATTTTTTTAGGTGCGCATATTCAGCAATGGGCATCATAACTGCTTCCATGGTATTATTTTTCATTATATAAACAGATTCGCCACTTTCTGTAACTTCTCGCAGTTTTTGAGTAAGCTCTCTTTGTAGCTTTGTAATCGAAATAATTTTGTCGGAATTAACGAGCATTTTTTCCTCCATTGCATTTAACTCTGTTTTTTAGCAAATATCCAATCTAACCACCATATACATTATAACATGTAGAATATTATGTAGCAAGATAGATGCGTTCCTTTTTTCGTCCATGAAAAAAGGAACGTACCTGTCTACGAAATCAGCTTTCCGAGAAAAACATACTTTTTCCGAAGTTTCGCTTTTTTTTTGCTTGACTTTTACCCTAACTAGCCTTAATATATTGAGTATGAACTTACGAACAGTATTAACAGAGGACACAGTAAACCTTCACTTGAAGGGTACTACGAAAGAAGAAATTATCGACGAAATGCTTGATATTCTCGTTCAAGCAGGAAAGGTTACCGATAAAAAAGCAGCTCGCGAATGCGTTCTTGATCGCGAACGAAAAATGTCAACAGGAATGAAGCACGGTATTGCTATTCCACACGGAAAAACTGATACCGTAGATGACTTAGTTGCTTGTATTGGAATATCCGATACCCCTGTAGATTTTGACTCCTTGGACCAAGAGCCTTGTAGAATTTTTATAATGACCCTCTCTCCAGTAAATAAAACGGGGCCGCACTTACAGTTTTTAGCTGAAATAAGTCTCTTATTTAAAAGTGCAGAAAAGCGTCAAGAAATTCTTGAAACCAAGGACAAAGCAGAAGTTATTCGCATTTTAACGGAATAATTTAAGTACAAGCTCTTTTTCTGAATTAAAGGCCACTCTATAAAAGTGGTCTTATTTTGTTTAGCCTGAATAGCAAAAGGATAAAAATGAAAGAAAACAGTAAAAGTTATTATCCTGTATTGGAAGATGTATCTGACTATGCAGAGATGGAAAAGCAATGCCAAGTACTTGAAAAAAGGACAGTGCTTTGGATTTTGCCTTGGAATGCGGTAAGCCTTAACGAAGCTGACACATATGACGAAGCATATTTAGCACATGTTAAAACTATTTTTTCTCTTGCAGAAGGCTATTCACTAAAAATACTCCTCACACCAGAACTAACTCTTTTCTCCCTGCCCTCTTGGGTAATGCAAGAACTCAATCGCGTAAAGCTAAACGAAGAATCTATACGTTTTGAATGTCCCTATCAATCAAGAAATGAAACAGATCAAAGCTGTTTGTTTACCTTCTTTCTTGCACTTTTTTTTCTAGGTAATGACCTTTTCCCCGAAATAAAACACGAAGGTGAAAGTATCCAAGATTTTTTACAAGAACAATGTATTTTTGCGATGAAACATGCAGCGCGACGGCTTAAAAAAAATACAAACATCGAAGGGTTTTATTTTTCTAAAATGCTTTCAGAGGACTTTCTCTATTCTTACATAAAAGATATACACAGTATAGAATTAAAAAATAACGAAAAAAGTGAAAAAATCCTTATTAGCCCAGAATTGATAAAAGCAAAACTCGATGATTTTAAACTATGTTTTGAAAAAGAAATAATAAAAAAACACGACCATTTTATCTTTAAAAGTGATACAAACGAAACAGAAGCATAATATTGCCTCGGTTTTCACTTTAAATCGAAAAAAAACTGCTATTATTTTAGCCTCTTTTCTTTTAGCTCAAAAAAAAACTGCCCCAAGGCAGCTTTTTTTTTATTTTGAAGTCATTGCTATATAACGATTTTGGTTATTGTCTGTAAAATCATAAAGTTCAGAATAGAGCAAGGCATCTAAACCTTCTTTGTAATTAAAGATTTTATCAACATAGTTTAAGGTCATTTGCGGTGTCCCGTTGTTGCGCACGCGGTTTGTTCCTGCATTGTACATTGCAAGGGCTGCAACTTCATTTCCAGCGGTATCTAGGCAAAAACGTAAATGGGCTAAGCCATATTTTGCGCTTATATAGGGATCAAAAAACTCACTTTCGCTTAATTTCGGAAAGGAATTATTGTTTAACTGAAATAATCCGCGATCTATCGATGTGTTTTTGTTTTTATTGACAGCGCTTGTTTTATAGTTGCTTTCAGTATAGGCCAGGGCAAATGCCAAAGAAAGCGGAATATCGTTTTTATCGGCATTTTCCACAATTGCAAGGGTTACGGTTTTGCTTTTTGTAATCTGCGTATAAAAGTCAATAAGTGCAGCCTGTGATTCTAAATTTCGATATAAACTCAAACCAAGGTCAGGTTTTTGTTTATGGTTTATAACCAAATTATGATAATCAACTGCTATAACAGGAAGTGCAGCTTGTTCTTCTTCGCTTACTTCTAGGCGAGCTATTTCGTTTGTTAGCTCTTCGGCGCTATTTGCGGGCATATAAAATAATACGTACATACATAAGATTGCCAAGAAAAGTGAAAAAACAATCGGAGCCAAAAAGGTTTTAAGTAAAAGTGGCAATCTATTATTTTTCTTACTCATTTAAAAAACTCCAAGGAAATAATATTGCTTAGTATGCCATACTATTTCCTTGTGTTCAATGCCTTAGGTCGCTTTTAAGCGAAATCTTTGCTTTATTTCGCAAATAATACCATTCAAAAGCGGTTCTTTCTAGATTTTAGCCTTATTGACAGTTTGATATGAGCCGAACATCAATAACGCCTTCGATATTTCGTAGTTTATCGACGAGGGCTTGGCTTAAGCAAGATTCAACGTCGATGAGGTTGTACGCAAGGTCGGCACGATTTTTATTTACCATACCAGAAATATTTATCTTTTCTGCAGCAAGTATTGTTGTAATTTGCCCAACCATATTCGGTACGTTTTTATTTGCAATGCAGAGTCGCGCGCCTCCCACTGGAATAGCTTCTTCAAGCTTTGTTTGCGGGAAATTTACCGAATTGACAATATTGCCATTTTCAAGAAAGTCGCGTATTTGCTTTACTGCCATGTAAGCGCAGTTTTCTTCAGCTTCTGGAGTAGATGCGCCAAGATGTGGTAGGCAGATAATTTTATCGTTTCCAAGCAAATCTTCATCAGCAAAGTCAGTTACAAAGCAGGCTATTTTTCCGCTTTCGATGCCAGCAAGTAAGTCGGTGTTTACAACAAGACCGCCACGAGCAAAGTTTAATATACGAACACCCTTTTTCATTGAAGCAATTTTACTTGCATTGATAAAGCCCTTCGTTTCGTTTGTTTGTGGTACATGAATGCTTAAATAATCTGACTTTGCAAGAAGGGCTTCTAGGCTCTCAGCCTTTTGTACCGCCCGACTCAAGGACCAGGCTGAATCGACTGAAATAAAGGGGTCAAAGCCTATAACGTTCATGCCAAGTTCAACAGCGGTATTTGCAACCATCACGCCGATTGCACCCAAACCGATGACGCCAAGTGTTTTTCCCAAGAGTTCAGGACCAACAAACTGGCTTTTTCCTTTTTCTGCCAATTCTGGAATTTCCTCTCCCTTGCCTGCAAGTGCTTCTACCCATTTATGTGCTGCAATCACTGGTCGACTTGAAAATAAAAGCGCTGCAATTGCCAACTCTTTTACCGCATTTGCATTTGCTCCCGGTGTATTAAAAACAACAATGCCCTTTTCGCTCATTTTCGCGATGGGGATATTGTTTGTTCCAGCTCCTGCACGAGCAACAGCCTTTACCGTAGCAGGTACTTCCATTTCGTGCATATCAAAAGAACGAAGTAAAATAGCATCGGGATTGAGGATTTCAGAAGCTATTTCATAGTTGTCACGGGGAAATTGTTCTAAACCCGTTCCAGATATTTTATTTAATGTTTGAATTTTATATGCCATACTATCTTCCTTGTATTAGTTATTCTTTGCAAACTTGTCCATAAAAGCAATGAGTGCCTTTACGCCTTCTATATCCATTGCATTATAGATACTTGCCCTCATGCCACCAACGAGTCGATGCCCGGCGAGATTATACAAACCTGCAGCCTCAGCTTCTTTTACAAATTTTTTATTTACCGCATCAGCTTCATCGCCAGTATATTTTGTTAAAAAAGGAATATTCATCAAAGAGCGGCTACCTTTTTCTGCTGTTGCCTTATAAAAATCACTTGCATCGAGATACTTATAAAATAAATCAGCTTTTTCAGTATTGCGTTTTTTCATTCCTTCGGCACCACCGTTTTTCTTTACCCACTTGAGTACCTTGCCCATCATATAAATTGCCCAGCAAGGTGGCGTATTGTACATGGAGCCACTGTCAACATGGGTTTTGTATTCAAGCATAGTTGGTGTTCCAGGAATTCCTGTTTCGGGTACTAAATCCTCTCTGATAATCACAAGCGTAAGGCCGGCAGGGGCTAAGTTTTTTTGGGCTCCCGCATAAATGAGACCAAATTTTGTTATATCAAGCGGTTCAGATAAAATATTGCTCGATACGTCTGCAACAAGCGGAATAGCTCCCGTGTCTGGAAGATAGTCCCACTTTGTTCCCATAATCGTATTGTTTAAGGTAATATGCACATAGTCATAGTCGCCTTCAATTTTTTCAAGCTGTGGAATATAGCTATAATTTTTGTCTTTAGAGGAGGCAAGGACTTCAACGTCGAGGTATTTTTTTGCCTCAGAAATAGCTTTTTTAGACCAAACACCTGTGTCAATAAAAGCAGCCTTACCCTTGTTTTTTAGGTTCATAGGAACCATAGCAAATTGTTGGCTTGCCCCACCTTGTAAAAAAAGCACCTTATAATTTTCAGGGATTTGCATAAGTTCGCGAACGAGGGCCTCTGTTTCGGCAATAATTGGCTCAAAAGCCTTTGAGCGATGGCTCATTTCCATTACAGATTGTCCCGTTTCATTGTAATTTAAAATTTCATCCCCAGCTTCTCTAAGGGCCTCTACTGGCAGAACGGAAGGTCCTGCAGAAAAATTCCATACTCTGTTCATCATTTTTGTTAGTCTCCTATACGATTGAACTTAAATTTTGTAAGGCATCGAGCACCGAAAGGCTTTGTACCGATACATCCTCTTGCACTTGCAAAACACGCGATGTAAAATTTACAATGCCTTTTATGCCATACTCACAAAGTTTGTCAACAACTTCTTGGGCAACAGCTTCTGGTACCGCAAGAATAGCAAATTCGATTCTCTCATCCCGTATAACGCGCTCCATTCTCAAGGTTGAATATAATGGAATAGATGAGCGCAAGGTTTCGCAGCGATTTTTGCTTATATCAAAGCCCGCCTTGAGAACAAATGAAGAAGAGCTTAAACCTTCGTATTCGAGCAAGGCAGAACCAAGTCGCCCAAGTCCGACAATACAACAGGCTCTTTCCCCTCGATTGATGCTCAAGGCATCTTCAATTGCTGTTCGCAGCGTTGCTATGCTATAGCCACTGCTCGTTGCAGAATTTGCCGAAAGCAAAGAAATATCCCGACGAACAGTTACATCTGTCCAGCCGGTCAGCATTTCAATTTCGCCCGATGTGATAAGAGCTTTTTCACCGCTTCCCTCTAATTGATCGAGAAGACGCAATAACTGTATCAATCGCTCGCGCGCTGGTTTTGAAATCTGTTTTTTCATCTCTTTGCTCACCTAGACTGTGAATTATTTCACAATCTAAAGATAGAATAGCAAATCAATTTCTTTATGTCAAGGGATTTTTACAAAATAGAGGCAAAAACTGCACTTTTCTGTGAAAAATTTCACAATAACAAAAAACTTAGGAAAATAAAATATTTAAATAATCCCGTTTCCCATACAAAATTCGAATAATTCGAACCGCCGGAGTATCTTCTTTATAAAACACCAAATAATTTCCACTCACTATAAAACGATACTGTGTTTCTATATCAATAATTGAAGACAAGGGCGTACCACTACTAGGAAAGTCTTGGAGGTTTCGAATAGCTTTTATTATTTTTGATACAGTATTTTGAGCAGCCGTCGGACTTTCTAGCTCTTCACTTATATATTTTTTTATATCATGTAAGTCTTTTTTGGCTTCGGGGGAAAATAAAATAGCAGGCATTATTTTATACCTAGATCTTCTTCTATTTCTTCAAGTTTTATCCATCCCCCTTGCTCAGCTACGACTTCTCCTTTTGCAAGGTCTGCAAAGAGCTTTAAAGTAGCTTGTGTTTTTCGATAGTCTTCAATATCCATAAGAGCATACTTTCCTCGCCCGTTCTTTGTTAAAAAAACAGGTTCTCCGACTGCGACATCTTTCAATACAATATTATAACTGCGTAAATCAGAAACAGGTTTTATATTTGCCAAAACATACCTCCACTAACTAAAATTGTAGCAGAATTTTACGTAAAATACAACAGCAAAATATTTTTTATAGCAAAATTCTATCGAATGAGTCAATTTTTTACACTCTTTTTTATAAAAACAAAGCTTTTTGAAACTAGATTCGATTTTTCTTTACGAAAGCGCTTTTCTCTTCTATAATAGGCTATGTTTTATTATAGCTATGAAACGCCCATTGGTATCTTGGGCATAGAGGAACACGAGGGTTTTATTACCCGGCTGGATTTTTTGAAAGATAAAAACGAAGGTCCCGCACAAAAAACGATAACTGAAACGCCTCTTATAAAAAAAGCATACGAGCAATTGACCGAATATTTCCAGGGGAAAAGAAGGGTTTTTGAGCTTCCCTTAAAGCCAATGGGAACTGATTTTCAAAAAAAAGTTTGGGAGGCTCTTATCGCGATAGATTATGGCAAGACAAAAACCTACAAGGCAATAGCAGAACGTGTCGAAAGTCCCAAGGCCTTTCGTGCGGTAGGAGGTGCTTGCAACAAAAATCCCATTGCTATTTTTATTCCCTGTCATCGTGTTGTTGGAACAAATGGCAGCCTTGTCGGTTTTGCTGGTGGCTTGTCAATTAAAGATTTTTTACTCAAGCTTGAAGATACACAAAACCATTTATTTTAAGAGCCAAATTTGATTGCCTTTCGCTTTTCTCATTTTTGCCTCCCCTTGCTATAGAAGCCTTTTTTTTGTAAAATATCTTCTATATATAATACAAAAGGACAGGATACATGATAGATACAAAACGCCCCATATTTCCCAAAAAAGCTGTGGTTACTGGTGGAATGCCCTATGGCAATAAGCGCCTGCATCTTGGACACATCGGAGCGGTTTTTATTCCTGCCGATATTTACAGCCGATTTTTACGCGATAGAATAGGAAAAGAAAATGTTGTCTTTGTTTCTGGCACTGATTGCTACGGCTCGCCCATTGTAGAGTATTATAAAAAAGCTGTTGCCGATGGCAGTTTTTCTGGCAGCCTCGAAGACTTTGTTTTATCAAACCACAAGGCGCAAAAAAACGAGCTTGATATGTACTCCATTAGCAATAATCTTTTTGCAACTTCCGCCCTCGGTAGATCGGGTGAAATTCATCGGGAGCTGAGCGCTGAAGTTTTGAAAACCTTGCATAAAAACGGGCACTTGGAAAAACATGTGCGACCACAATTTTACGATGCAAAACTCAAAGCCTTTCTCAACGGGCGTCAGGTTATCGGGCGTTGTCCCATACCTGGATGCAAGAGCGAAAAAGCCTATGCGGATGAATGCGAGCTCGGACATCCCTATGAGCCAAAAGATTTAATTGCCCCAAAAAGCGCGCTCTCTGGTGAAGCACCTGAAATGAAGGATGTTACAAACTGGTATATAAACCTTGCCTCTTTTGCCGATGAATTCGACAGATGGATGACATGGCTTGAAAAAGATCCTGGCACACGAAGTTTTATTACCGCAACAATTAAAGAATTTTTAGCAAAGCCAACGCTCTATGTACGGCAAGAACACGAAGATGAACTCGAAGCTCTTCGTCCTCTTTTACCTCCGCACCGCATTAAGGAAGATCCAAGCAAGGCTATTCCCTTGGAATTTAACTCGCTCTCTGAATGCGACAAGGCGGGAGAAATCTTGTTTGAAAAAAACATCCGATTTCGTGCAGGCAAAACACTTACCCCCTTTCGCCTCACAGGCAATATTGAATGGAGTATACAGGCACCGACGATAGATGGTGTGGAAGGTTTAACTTTTTGGGTATGGCCAGAATCGCTTTGGGCTCCCATCTCTTTTACAAAAACCTATCTTGAATCGATCGGTAAGGATGCGGACGAATGGAAAAAATACTGGTGTTCAAAAGATGCCCTTGTCTATCAGTTTATTGGGGAAGATAATATTTACTTTTACAGTCTTGCACAAGAGGCTATTTTTATGGCACTTCAGGGAGAAAAACCCGAAGCCTTTCCAGCAGATGGTTTTTTACAAGCAACACAGCTCATCGCAAACAAACATCTTTTACAAGGTAAAAAAAAGGCTTCATCTTCAGGGGATGAAAAACCTATCATGGCAGAAGATTTATTGAAGTACTATACAAGCGACCAATTGCGAGCCCACTTTTTCGCACTGGGTTTAGGGCTTCGTTCTATAAGCTTTAATCCCAAGCCGCTCAATCCAGATGCAAATCCGCGAGAGAGCGATGCGGTTCTCAAAGAGGGGATGCTTCTAAGCAATGTTACAAATCGTCTTGCGCGATCTTGTTTTTATACCAGTCAAAAATACTTTGACGGCAAGCTCCCCGAAGGCTCCGTAAGTGATGCGGTAAAAAAAGCCTGCGACACTGCCATCCTCGAATACGAGCGGCTTATGTATACGCATGAGTTCCATGCCATCATGATGCTCCTCGATACCTTTATTCGAGATGCAAGTAAGTTTTGGGCAAGTGAGTCAAAAGAGGCGACACAAAAAGCAGAAAAAAAAGTGGGCGAGCATGCAAGCATGGAAGAAAAAATGCAAGCAGAGGCAGACTATATGAAAAGCGTCCTAGTTGACAGCTTTCATTACCTACGAACGATTATAGCCCTACTTCACCCTATAGCTCCCGTCGGTAGCCAAAAAGTCTTCGAATACCTGAAACTCGATGAGTCTTTTTGGTCTTGGGATACAATCTTTGAACCCTTGCATTTTTTCATCGATGAATCACACGTGTTCAAGTTTTTAGAACCACGCGTTGACTTCTTTGAAAAACACGAAACTCAGGTTGGAAAATAAAAAGCCAAGCAGAGAAGCTAAGGCTCGATAAAAAAAGCTACCAAAATCGTGGTAGCTTTTTTTACGCTTATTTTTCAAAATAAAGGAGAAGCGTTTTAAGTAGTTCATGTACATCGATTGGTTTTGTTAAATGGCTATTCATACCACAGGCAAGGGAGCGCGAAACATCTTCCACAAAGGCATGGGCTGTCATTGCAACAATCGGTATGGTTTTTGCTTGTGGGTGATTAGAAGAGCGAATTTTTTTTGTTGCTTCATAGCCATCAAGAACGGGCATTTGTATATCCATTAGAATTAAATCATAGGGTTTTGCCACTGTGTTCATAAAAAGAGCTAAAGCTTCTTCGCCATTCACCGCTGTATCTATCTCTATTTTATATTTATTAAGTATCGCAGAAATAATTTCAGTGTTCATTTCATTATCTTCTACAACTAAAACTTTTTTCCCCTCAAAACAAAGCTTCTCTTCGATTTGGTCTTTGATTAAATTTGCGCTCTCTTTAGACTCGGATTCTTTCTCAACCGTTTCTATTTCAAAGGGGAGTAAAACAGTAAAGGTACTTCCCTCACCTACTTTGCTTTCAACACGTATAGTACCATCCATAAGGTTTACAATATTTTTTGTAATTGCGAGTCCTAAGCCTGTGCCAGCAACTCTCATGTTATTTTGCATGCTTTGACGCTCATAGGGTGAAAAGATTTTTTCAAGAAAAGTGGGAGAAATACCAACACCAGTATCTTGCACTGAAAACTGCATATACACAATGCCGTTTTGAAACTGTTCTTCTTTTATGGAAAAAATAACCTTACCACCTCGAGGGGTAAATTTTATAGCATTCGATAAAAGGTTTGTTAAAACTTGCAACAAGCGTAGTTGATCCCCAAGGAGTTGTTCGTGCGCAACATTTTCTTGTAAAACAACAAAGTCTAAACCAGCAACAGTGGATTCATTATAAAAAAGTGTACTCAATATATCTATAACATCGCTTAAGACAAAACTTTTTTTTGAAATCTGCAGTTTGCCACTTTCGATCCTCGACATATCTAAAACATCGTTTAATAAAGTCAATAATTGCTTCGCAGCTGTTTCTGCTTTAGCCAAATAATTAATTGCAAGTGGATTTTTTTCTTCCACCTTTGCTAAGGACATATAACCGATAACAGCATTTAAGGGGGAACGTATCTCATGAGAAATACGGGAGGTAAAATTTGTTTTTGCTTCATTTGCACTCTCGGCACTCATCAAAGCTTCTTGTAACTGTAAATTCTTTTTTATTTCGAGTTTTTCTTTTGAATACTTCGCTCGATATAATATGAACATAATTACAATTATAAAAAACAAAATCACAAAGAGCAGGACAATATCCAAGGGCATTTTATTTATTATACTTCCTAAACCAATTTCATTTGATTTATACGCATTTTGAAGAAGAAGAAAGTTTGAATAACTTGCACTCGCATAAAACAAACTTTTATTTAAGACATGAAAGATAACAGGGTCTATATCCTCATGCACAAGAGTACATAAGTCAAAAGATTCATCCATAATTTGAACTGATAAGTTGGAAAACTTTCGTTTCCGTTCAATTTCATAATTTGCAGTAAAGGAGTCTAAAATAGTTTGATCAACTTTTCCCTTACGAAGCGCTTCCAAACAAGCATTTGCATTTTGATAATAGTCAGAGGTCCAAGATGTAAAGGATTTAAAATCTGTAGAATTTAAACTTATGCCTTCAACAACTGCTGTCTTGCCATCTTCTAATTTGGGTTTTCCCTTATATATCAAGGTAAAAGGAAGACTTAAAAAAGGTTCTGTAATCTTATAGCCTTTTTTTTCTGCCTTAGCTAGATTATTTTCACTTAAAGCAACAATATCCACGGCAGTATCACTATACGTTCCCTCATAGACAAAGTCAAAGTCTAAGCCTGTTATGTCAGACACTTTTTTAAACAAGTCAACAATATAGCCACTAAATGATTTCGTTCGTGCATCATAAAATTCATAAGGTTGCCAACGATTTCCGACCAAAACTCTAAGAGGTTTTGCCGCATAAATAGTATCTTGTTCTTCTCTACTCAACACAAACTTAGTAGGAATAGAACGAGGGTGATAACGTTTCATTAAATCGTTTAGAAAATTTGGGTTCACTTCCAAGAGTTTTTCTTGAGCAAAATTCACTCCATTAACGATTGACTGGTCAACAGGAGTGCAAGCAAGATAGCCTTTTCTTGGATCAATTTGTAAAATAGTTTGTGTTTCATCATCGTCTTTATGATTCGGTTCAATGCCAGCTGTTACTCTTCCATCAACAACTGCTTGTCGTATATCATCGTAGGATGCAAAATAATCATAAGAAAAATAAAGATTATTTTCTTTTGCAAACTCATCGAGTTTAACCTTATTTATTTCATCAGGACTGAGAGCGCCAATTCGCGTATGATTTAAAGCAGAAAGATTATTTCCAGAGAGCAGGCTTTCTTGCTTTACGTATAAAGTAGTATAAGCATAACTCATTTCCATATTGGGGTAAAAAACAAGCTGAGCGCGCTCTTCACTATAACCAAAAGAAGGAATTATATCTATTTCTCCTGACAAAAGCATGGGGTATAAGTTTGCAAAACTTTCTTTTACAAAAACAAGTTTCCAATTATTGTAGAGAGCAATCTTATCTAGATAGTTTCGTGCATAACCGCTCACATTTTCATAGTTTTCTTTTGTTATAGAACCTGTTACTTCTAACCAGCCAACACGTACTTCTCTTTTTTCCACATCACGCGCAAAGAGAAAACCTTGAAAACTAAGGAAAAAACAGAGTAGAATTAAAACTGTGAAAAAAGTTTTTTTATTACGCATTGTTATTCTCCATTTTTTTACTTCCCAAGATAATTATACCACAGAAATAATAAATCCGTAAAAAATGAGAGCTTTAAAACTTTGTTTTTTGCATTTTTTTTATCACTAAAACACAAAAAACAAAGTGTACAAATGAATTTAAATGTGTTCTATATACTTCTTTTCACTTCCTTCCTTTGGCTTTGTTTTTTGAACAGCTACTTCTTCATGCACTTCTGTTTGTATTTTTTTCTGTACCCCCAAGACCAGTTCCGTAAGCTCTTCAACAACCTCTTCTGTGAGGAGCACTTGACTTTGTAATTCTTCCGCGGAGCTCGCCGCTTCTTCTGAGGCAGCCGCATTTTGTTGTACAACTTGATCGAGTTGCATGATTGCTGTATTTATTTGATTTATGCCTTCTTCTTGCTGTTTACTTGCAGCCTCAACTTCCTTGGCCATGTCAAAAGCTTTTTTTCCACCGGTATTTATACCAGTAAAAAGTTCTGCGAGTTTTTTGGCTCTTCTCGATCCGTCTTCTGTTTTTTCTAAACTCAGCTTAATTATCGCTGTTGTATCCTTTGCGCTTTCTGCACTTCGGTTTGCAAGATTTTTTACCTCGTCTGCAACAACTGCAAAACCGAGTCCTGCTTCCCCTGCTCGAGCTGCTTCGACTGCGGCATTTAAAGCAAGCATATTTGTTTGGAAAGCTATGTCATCGATTACATCGATAACTGTTTTTATTTCATCTGTCGCGCGAGCTATCTCGTCCATGGCAACAACCATTTGATTCATCTCATCCATACCAATATTTGTTTCTTCAACAGCTTGCATAGAAATATCACTGGATGCTCTCGTGTTTTCAACATTGTGAGCAACAATAGAACCAAGCTCTTCCATTGAACTAGAAACTTCTTCTATACCTGCAGCTTGCTCATTCGCCCCAGATGCGATTTGCTCAGATACAGCAGCAAGCTCATTTGAACTATTTGCAATTTGATGTGCTCCAGAAGAAAGCGCATCGATAATTCGTACGATTGGCCTTGTAATAGAACGAGCCATTATTAAACCGAGCAAGACAGCAACAACAACCGCAATGACAGCAACAATAATAATTAAAACCACCATAAATTGTGCTTTCGCCACAGCTTGCTCAGGACGTTCTACTCCATAGTATTGCATTTCATACTCTGCTAAAGCATCTAAATCCGCTGTAGCATTATCGAAGGCTCTTCGCGCTTCACCTGAAATAGCCAAACTACTTGCAACTCTCGAGTATTCTTCATCACTTACACCAAGCGCTTTCATCTCTCGAACCTTTGCAATAAAGTCAGTGTTTTCTTTTGCGGTTATTTCATAAGATTTTTGCACTTGTGCATATAGTTTTTCTTCTTCTGGTGTTTTTGGTAAGGTATCATACTCATCAAAAAAATCTGCATAGGCTTGCCGAAATTTTTCTATGTTTTCAAACTGTCTCTCAAAATCATCTTGTTCAAGGAAGGGAGAGGTGAGTGTTCGAATTGCAACCTTTATCCGTTGCTGATATTCAACAGCATCTTGCAGACCGGCAATCGCTGGTATATCTTCAGTAGCTAAGGTCTCTAGTAAATTGCTCGTGGTGCTCAAGCCGTAAAACCCAAACACTCTTAATCTGTGGGTCACAAGTTCGATCCTTGTATGGCTCAGCATCTAATTCTTTATGTTATAAAGAAATATACTACCCTCACAAAGGGCGTAATAGAACTGAAAAAAAATGTGCAATGAGTGTGCAATGAAGAAAACACACTCAAATCCACAGGCTTTTTGCTAAAAAAGAGCCTGGTGGTACACGTTTTAGAGGTGGTATTATGCCCTTTTGTATATCTAAGCGTGCAAATTATCCAAATTATTATGTCTCGTATAAAAATCCTTTGACCGGTAAATATGGTACGAAAAAAAGTACTGGTACATCGGACCGAAAATTGGCAGAAAAAATAGCCTATGAATGGCTATTTGACCAAAAGGAAAACTCCCCTGCCCTAAATATTATAAATGCAATTAAAACAACTGATATTTCTCTCGATGATTCAAAAGAGATAATTGGTCTTTTGAAGCTGAAGGGCTATGTTGTTTCTGCGGTATTTAAGAAAGAAAAAAGCGATCAAACACTTATCGCATTTTTACGGAATTTTTGGGATAAAGAAAACTCAGCCTATATTCGAGAGAAAAAAAGAAAAGAACATGGTATTCACAATCGATACATATTGAACCAAGGGGGACGAATAGAAAATTATTGGAAACCTTTTTTCAAAGATATGCTCTTGTGTGATATTACAAAAGAAAAATTAAACAATTTCATGGACCACATTGCAAACTCTGAAGTACTCAAAACATTTTCAGGAAAAAACCAGGTAGTAAAAGCAGGGACAATCGCACTAAAATGGGCATATAGAAATGAATATTTAGAAAAAGATATAACAGCTGGATTAATGTATTTCAGTGGCACAAAGGGCAAACGAGAAATTCTAACACCTGAATTGGCTATGGCGCTCTTTAGAGAGCCGTGGAGAAACGAAACATCAAAACTTGCAAACCTTTTGGCAATGTGTACCGGGCTTAGAGCTGGAGAGATACAGGCGCTACGAAAAAAAGACCTTGGCCGAAACTGCTTATATGTGCGGCATTCATGGACTTACGAAGATGGACTTAAAACAACAAAAAATAATGAAGAGCGAGTGGCAGAAATAGTATTCCCTGAACTGATGGGCGCTTTAATCGACAAGGCAAATTCAAACCCCTATGGTGAAAATTTGGACGGCTTTATTTTTTATGCAACTGTTCCAGGGAGACCTTCTGATTCAAAAGTATGGTTAGCTGATTTACGTGAAGTATGCGAAAAAATCGGTATTAAAAATACTGAAAAAATAAGCTTCCACGGATGGAGACACTTTTTTACAACCTATATGCACGGCAAGGTGGAAGATAAAATATTGCAAAGAGCAACAGGACATAAAACCAATAGTATGTTGGAACACTATGCAAATCATAGAAGACTAGAAGATCAAAAAGAATTGGCACGGGTACAAAGAAAGGTATTTGAGCCTATTATATCTTTGGTGAATTTTTAGGGGGGGGGAATTGAATTGTCAGTGTAGAGGTATTTATGTTATAGAGAAAATAGGAAAGGGTCGGTCGATGATGGCATAAATAAATTTATTAGAAAAAAATTGACAAATCTCTAAAATGTGATAAGCTAATATAATGACTAAAACCAAAAGGAATTAAGTAAGCAAAGGAATTAATTATAGTATCAACATTTAAATGCTGGAAAATAATTATTAGGAGTTTTTAATGGCAAAAAAAAATATAATAATAGCACTTTTGTTGTGTTTCTTTTTAGGTTTTTTTGGTGCACATCGCTTTTATTTGGGAAAATCTGGTACGGGTCTCCTCCAGATTATGGAATAGTCAATATAAGTGCAGTCCCCAAATACCCCAAATATTTAAGCAACAACCTTTGAATCTGATGCTTGTGTACTGACTCCCCGAATCTCTGTGATATCTATTAGCCATTTCTTGTTCGCCTCTGTTGCTCTAAAATCCTGACAGAAGCAACTATTATTTAGTTGCTTTTTATATTTTTTTATATTATACTTTTATTATGAGTACCCAGGAAAAGCTAATAAAACGACTCTTAGGGAGACCGAAAGATTTTACGTATGCAGAGTTGAAAAAGCTGCTTACATATTTAGGATATTTTGAAACACAAACTGGTAAAACAGCAGGCTCTAGGATTGCTTTTATTAACAAGGAAACGAAGCATATTATTCGTCTTCATAAACCGCATCCTGCGAACGAATTAAAACGATACCAAATAGATCAAATTATTGATGAGCTAAAAACACGGGGGTTGCTATGAAAAATTTTTTAACGTACAAAGAACTTTTAGGCTCAGTACACTTTAATGCAGAGGATGAAGTGTTCTTTGGTAAAATAGAAGGCATTGATGATCTCGTTTCTTTTGAAGGAACGAGCGTGAAAGAACTACAAGTGTCTTTTAAAGAAGCCGTTGATGATTATATAGAGCTCTGCCGTGAAAGTGGCAAAAAAATTGAAAAATCGTACAAGGGTAGTTTTAATATCCGTATATCGCCTGATATTCACAAAAAGGCAAAAAGGCTTGGCATTATGAAAGGCATTTCACTAAACCAGTTTGTTCAAAAAGCCATTGAAGAAAAGGTAGAAAGAGAATTGGAACTTTTGAGCTAAGTTTTTCTAGAATTCCTGTGAAAAGCAGGGCTTTCAGCAAAGCTTGGCTGCTTGGAAAAACACTGTCCGGGCGGATTCAATTTACGATAACAGGAATTAGACTATCACAGTTAGGAGATAAATACATGAAAAAAAGAATAAGCCCTATTTTCCCTGGAGAAATTTTGCAGGAAGATTTTCTCACACCGATGAACATAAGTGCATACAAACTAGCAAAAGAAATTTTTTTAGATCAAACACGTATTAGTGAAATTATTCGGGGAAAAAGATCTATAACAATTGATACAGCTTTACGCTTTTCTAAATTTTTCGGAAACTCTCCTGAGTTTTGGATTAACATTCAGACCCAATACGATATGGAAATAAAGAAAATAGAACTCGAAGATGAATTGCAAAAGATTAATACGATTGAGTACGAAGATTCTTTTTTGTCGGTGTAGAGGTAATTGAAACTGTAATTCTTTGTTGAAACAACATCTACTTCATATCGCAAAAGATGGTTTAGCTTAGAAACTTCGCTAACTATACCCCCCCAAATCTCTATAGAACTGGACGCAGAACACGGAACCCGACGTCGTTGAACTGGCCATACGGGGTGAGGTAGACCTGGTCGGCGGCGAGAAAAATAGAGGCCTTGCTGCTCCAACAGCCCCCTCCGCGTATAACGCGGAAAGAGCCAGAGCCCGCCCCTTTATAATCTTTTAGTGTACCGTCGATTTTTTCATACCTATCCCAGCCCCACTCCCACACATTCCCAGACATGTCGTAAAAACCTAGCTCGTTCGGTAGTTTTCCTCCTACCGGCTGGGTTTTACCTCTGCTGTTTTCTTTATACCACGTATAATCGCCTATACTCGTACCAGTGCCATAGCCTTCTCCTGCATAAGCCTTACTATAGCCTGTTCTATTTATTCCCTCTTGTATTGCTCCTTCCCGGCCGTCTTGGTCCGCTCCCATAGCAGCCCACATCCATTCCTTTTTTGTAGGTAGGCGGTAACCGTTTGCCTCCCAATCGCAAGTAGCTGCATTCCAGTTAGCATCTCCTACATCGCCATTCTTGTGGTTATAATCATCTCCTGACGGAATATCGCCAAAGACTAGATTTTCCCAGACTATTTCCTGATCATTTACTTTGACACTATATGCAGGATCTAAACCTTCCTTTATACTCAGCTTATTACAAAAAGCAATGGCATGGTACCAGTTTATCATTTGCACTGGATCTTTCATGCCGTTAGAAGACTTCGTATCACTTGGGTCCGCCCCCATTATATCAAGGAATTGTTGCCGTGTTATTTGATACTTACTCAGACTATAGGGTTTCGTGATAACAGAAATATTTTCCTCTCTCGCATCATGCTGAAAGGAGCCTGCAGGTATAAACATAAGCTCACCAATATTTTCAGAGGTGTAACTTATTTTGTACTGTCGCAAAGCTCTCACTTTGTATGTTTTTGTTATGGTTTTATACTCTGAAGCTACCGTTATAGTTTTCTTTTCCCAAATGCCCGCAGCAAGGTTCATAAATAAAAGATTGCCATCGGGAGGATCCATCGTAGTAGCGTTGTCATCGGACTTCCTCCCCGTAACTATTAGGTTTGTAACGTTACAGGGAACCGTAACCGTATAATTCTTTGTAAATGGATTAAAAGCAGGAGTCAATGTGCCCGTACTGATAATTAAATCGGAAAGCATGCTAATATTCGAATCCCGAATAACTTTTATCTTATATTCGTTTATTGTTGCTCCGTCCTCTGAAACTACTTTGATACTTTGCTCAGAAGAAGTACCCACGGCAAGGTCAGCAAACGAAAGATTGCCATCTACAGGATCCATCGTAGCCTTGACGTCAAGCGTTCTACCTGTAATTATTAGATTTGTAACGTTATTGGGGACAGTAACTGTGTATATCATCGTAGATGGATTAAAAGCAGGACTCAAAGTGCCCGTACTGATAATTAAATCGGAAAGCATGCTAACATTCGACTCCCGAATAACTTTTATCTTATATTTCTTTATTGTTGCTCCGTCCCCTGATGTTACCTTGATACTTTGCTCAGAAGAAGTACCCACAGCGAGGTCCGCAAACGAAAGATTGCCATCTACAGGATCCATCGTAGCCTTGACGTCAAGCGTTCTACCCGTAACTATTAGGTTTGTAACGCTATAGGGAACAACAACTGTGTAGTCAGTTATGTCAGGATTAAAATCAGGATTTAAAGAACCTGTGCTTGGAACTAAAAGAGAAAGGGTGGCATCATTCATTTTGATCCTCCATAGTGGGTAAAGAAAGCAAGTCGACAGCATTATTTTTTATATGCACGGTGTCTTTCTTCCTTAATTTTGATGAATACATTTAGTATAACACGGAGATCAGAAAAAACAAGAATTTTTTAAGATGTATGAACAAGTGTGAAAAATAAATAAAAAAAGTTGCGGTTTCGTATTTCTGTGATACACTATAAGGACTTCTATGGTTTCCCTTGTCATAGGGGGCAAGAGGTCTTACACGTTTATTCACAGAGATACTTTACGAGATAATCAACGATATGTTGACGACGTTGGTCAAAATCTGCTTTGTGCGCAGTCTTTGCAAAATAGTCTTTGTTAAAAAAATCAGGGTAACGAGATAAAAATGTATTAGCCTCTTTTGATTTTGACTTTGAGTAAGCTTCTTTTTTCCTTTCAATGATGGATTCAGAGAGCTCATCTGGTTTTTCTGAAATATTGTAACGCCATTCAATCATCATAAAATTACCAAGATTATGCCACTTCTCAGGCTCTATCTGAGATTGCATTGTGTAGTCGTCGCCAAAAGGGTTGATAATGTGTTCCCATGTTGGATCTTCAATAATAGTTGTACTTTTATCAAAACTATACGCATACAATAATAAGAACTTTCTGAGCTTGGCACCGTGAAGTAATCTATCTTGAACAGCAGTGTAAAAATCTTCTCGGGAACGGAGTTCATCTATATCGTTCCTTACATCAATAAGAAGAGTCCGGATTTGAGCAGGAATTACTCTTGTTTCTCCGTCGTATAACCAAAGGTATCGTAGGTAGGTTTTCAACAGTAATGATTGCCATTCAGGTTCCACCATAGGTAAGTCACTTGTATCTTGTACAGTGGAAAGAAAATAAAAGAAAGATAAAAAGTATTCGTGTAAAACTTCATATTGGTGTTTACCATCAAACTTGTAACCCTGAACATCATTGAATTTACGTAAAATTTGTAGTGTTCTGTTAGGTTGCTCAATGGGTTGAATGGGTTGGTTTGATTTGGACATCTCGAACGCATCGATATAAGTCATAAACAATTCTTCATTTTTATTCATACTTAACTCCTTATTATTCACTCTATTTTTAGTTTAAGACGAGTTTCTTTTTCTGTCAAGTTTTTTATTTTTTTACTTGACATAAAACACCTGCATCCCGTCGCTAAGGTCATACCATTAGACCCTAGCGAATCCTGAAGTTCTTCTTACATTTCCATATCCAGATTATTCAAAACTGCCATAAAATGCTCGTAGTCCTGCTTCCACTTTTCTCTTTGGCAAATCGCTACACAATACATTCCTGCTTGATTTGCTGTTATTTTTTTCAAGAAAGGAAAACTATCAACAGGAAGAGGAATCGTTGTTTGATACAATCCGTCAAACAGAGTTTCTGTATTTAATTCTACTGTGTCGCTATCTAGAATTTCGTCCCATTTTGGTACAAGCCCTTCTTTTGAATTCAAATACATTTGCTGTACGACTTCTTCTGTGCTCAGCGGCTTAGTTGTTTCCACTTTTACAAACCGATATCTTCCATCAAAATTGAATCCTAAATTATTTTCACTCATAGGTCCTCCTTATTTGCCTTTTCGCATGCTGTTTTTGTTAACTCTCTTCCTATATGACTGTTGCTTCTTTAAGAAGTTCTGTCAAGTGGAGGATGGAATAGTCAATATAAGTGCAGTCCCCAAATACCCCAAATATTTAAGCAACAGCCTTTGGATCTGATGCTTTTCCTTGATAAACAGACGGAGGAAATCCGTCTTCAGTTACGGTAGTTACTCTGACCGTATTGTAATATGCAAAAGTATATCGCCAAACCTCCTTTTTCACTTCTTCAACCGTCATATGCGCGGTATCGAGCTTGTAGAGTTTTTCCTTCTTGAGCGTTGCAAACCAGCTTTCCATACGAGCGTTATCGTAGCACTTATCAGTACCGCTCATGCTTTGAATTGCATGAAAACTTCCGAGTGTTTTCTTGTATTTTCTACTTGTATACTGGCTCCCTCCATCGCTATGGATGATGATTCCAGCTTCCGGTTTTCTCAGCTTATAAGCATCGCATACTGTCTTAATGCAAAGCTCTTTTTTCTTATTCGTATCCATTGCAAGACTTACAATCTCACCTCTATAGCAGTCAAGCATTGGTGAAATATAGAGTATCCCATCGCTACACTGAACCTGTGTAATATCTGTTAGCCATTTCTTGTTCGGCTCTGTTGCCGTAAAGTCTTTATTAATAATATTCTCCGGATGCTCTGCTTTTTTGTCTGCTTTTGTAAGTCCGTCTGGACTCCTGCGGCTCTCGTGGAGTAAATTGCCATTTTTCACTCCTACTTATAAGTATAGATTTTAGCATGCTTTGAAAGAAAAAAAAGCTATTTTGAATGGCTTAGAACTAGTAAAAAACTTTAGCTTAGACAAATAAGATTAAATAAAGTATAACATATACATATTATACTTTAAGGAGACTTTTTTATGGATTACATTTCGATTATAACTGGTTTTATAGGAGCCTTTATTGGTGCTATAATTGGGTTTGGGTTTGATTTTACAAAGACGAAAATTGAAACATCTAAGCATGAAAAAAGCATTTTATCTGTTTTGAAAATAGAATTATCAAAAATTAAAGGAGTATTAACTATCTTAGAAGACAGATCAAAAAACAATAATATTTTATTGCACGAATCTCCCATTATTAATAAAAAAAATTATTTTAATCTTTTTGTATCTGATATTGCTCTAATGGAAAAAAAGAAATCACTTGCAATTATTGAAATATATGATTCTATTTTTGCTTTTGAAGAAATAAGAAGTTATTTAACCAAAAATAAAAATTTAAGGGACAAGGTTGATGCAAAACAAAGAAATAATTTACAAGACTTCAATGTAGAAGAACAAATGTATAAAGCTAATGAAGATGCATATATAGAAAAAATTCGAGAAATTAACAAACATCTTCTTCCAGTTTTAGAAGTTATAGAAAAAACTATTTAACACAGAGTCAAATTCTCTTCATCAGCTAGCTAAAAAAGGCTTAAAGAGACCATGAAAAACTTACTATGGCAAAAACGAAAACACCATATTAAATAACTATTAATTATTAAAATAGCATAAGCTAGGTTCGTAAAAATTATTCACCAGACTTTAGTAATTGCCATTTCTCAATAGTGGCAATCATAGCTGCCTTAACTTTTGGTTTTATTTGCATTTTATCAGTACGATATTTTGAACCGATGAAAGTAATAGTGGGTTTTTCAGATTGCAAGATGGAAAGTAATTCCTGTGGTTTATCGTTGTCAAGAACCACCACATAACGCTCACGCAGAGCATTACCACTAATAACATCTCCACTACGAGTCCCATCAGTAATCTCTAATCGCCCACCTTTTCCGTCCAACAAAACGATAGAATTAATAAACGCCCATTGAACAAATTGATAATCTGCAACCATAACAAGACTGTTATCCGCTATATATAAGCGGATATTTTCACGTTCACCCAAAAGATTATCTCTAAGATTATAGAAGTAACCTAGCTCCATATCGGTATGAGTAATGAAAGTAATATCAGCAATATCATCATAAACGGTTTTAAATTCTCCAGTTTTATTTGACTCAGAGAAATTCGTGCTAGCACAACTAATAAAAACTAGCAACACAGAAATTAAAAGAATAAAGTTTTTTTTCATTTTCAAGAACCCTCACAAATTGTTTGTTTTCAGAAACGAATAGATTTTAAGTATAATAAACACTTAAGAGTTGTTCTAGTTTAATCGCTCTCAACAAACCAAAACAAGCTCTCTATATTATTTGCATTTTGCATATTTAATTGATTCTCTACTGTTTCATTAACTAACAATATAACACACCTGCATATCGTTGTATAGTGGATTTAAATAAATAAAGCATACTGAATTTTCATGGTTACATTATCGCTTACTTATGCATTATTAAAGTTTATAAGAGACTTTTTTCTTTGAAAAAATTCCTTGCTTTTAAACGCCTTTCTTTAAACCATCAGTCGGACGTTTTGGTACTGAACTTTTTTTATACCCCTCCAATTCATTTGCCACTCACCTCCTAGAAAACGGTTACGACATCAGAACAATTCAAGAACTATTGGGACACACAGACATAAAAACAACAATGGTCTACACCCACGTCCTAAACAAAGGTCCTCTTGGAATTATAAGCCCTTTAGATAGACTTTGAGGGTATGTAATGCCTTGTCTGATGAAAAATTACAGGGAGAGGTGATTTTTTTTGTGAGAGTTGGGAGATTCATGGGCGAGATTTTTTTGCGTGATTTGAGATTGCGGGAATTTTATACGGATACAGATAAAATACCTTGAAAATTTTTTAAATCCATGTATAATGGTGAGATAAGTATTTCGTCGTAGATTTTATACTGGCACTTTTTCCGGTATAAGAAATTTACGGCAGATATGGAGAAAATATGTTCGATTGACGCCTTCGGCGCGCGAGGAAGAAATGAATCTTAATAATAAAATAT
>Ga0255346_1001276_pt1 | contig 36442 bp, 35 predicted proteins | sample wastewater_treat_FD_194410 | JGI IMG/M metagenome (GOLD analysis project Ga0255346, IMG submission 194410) | Wastewater microbial communities from Lulu Island WWTP, Vancouver, Canada - plant22 | ecosystem: Engineered > WWTP > Wastewater > Unclassified | place: Canada: Vancouver, British Columbia...
TTCTCCTGGCATCGAAGTTAAAGTGTTTAATGGATTATCGAGTCTTAGACGTAAATTAACACTATGTAATACTGAAGAAATTACAACGATAACCTCTGGGTTAAAAATGAAAGAAAAAAAGGAAGGTGATTTATTGTTAGATAAAAAGAGCGTTCAAGATGAGAGTCATCTAAGAGTCATGATTAAAAAATGTCTGAACAAGGAGTTTCACGGCGCTACTAAACCTGAAGTTGATTTTATATATAAACTCCTGAATGAGGCATATAATAGTGGGATGAAATATGACGTTAGCGATATGAAACCGGCAATTATTGCTTTTGCAGCTTCTTCGACTAATCAGGCTGCAACATGTCTTGATTTAGTTAATAAGATGAAATGGGGGTCTGAAAAAACCGATGAAATAATGGTAGATACATCCGATACTGATACTGATATTGTATTCTATGATGTTGAGGTGTTTAAAAACTTATTTCTCGTTGTTCATAAGATGAGAGGTAAGGGTAAAAAGAAAATAGTAATGATTAATCCAACACCACAAGAGGTTGGCGCATTATTGGATTTTAAATTGGTAGGTTTCAACAATAAAAGATATGATGACCATATATTATATGCTAGATATTTAGGCTACTCTAATGAAGAATTATTTAACCTAAGCCAAAAGATTACATCCAAAGAGGGTTCTGTCCGACATGGTTTTAGAGAAGCATATTCACTTGCTTATACCGATGTGTACGACTTCTGTTCAGAAAAGAAATCCCTTAAGAAATGGGAAATAGAATTAGGATTGAAACATAATGAATTAGAAATTGATTGGAATGAACCTGTAGCCGAAGAATTATGGCCGACAATTGTTGAATATTGTGGGGATGATGTTGACGCCACAGAGGCCGTATTTGAAAACAGACAGGCCGACTGGTTGGCACGAAAGATATTGGCCGACTTAGCCGGTGGGACTGTTAATATGACGACTAATCAACTTACAACGCGAATGATATTTGGAGATGATAGAAACCCACAATTGGAATATACAAATCTCGAAGAGTTATTTCCTGGATACGAATTTGTTCGTGGTGAAGATGGTAAAATGCATAATATGTATCGTGGTGTAGACGTAAGTATGGGAGGATATGTTTATGCTGAACCAGGAATGTATTTCAATGTGCCAGTATTGGATATTCAAAGTATGCATCCATCCAGTATGATTGCAATGAATTATTTTGGTAAATACACACAGAGATACGCGGATTTAAAGGATGTTCGTGTAGCTATTAAACTTGGGAATTTTGACGTCGCTAGAAATATGTTCGATGGAATGTTAGCTAAATATTTAGAAGATGAGTCACAAGCAGAAGGATTGGCGAATGCTCTTAAGATAGCTTTGACTAGTGCGTATGGATTAACTAGCGCCTCATTTGAAAATCCTATGAGAGACAAACGCAATGTTAACAATATTGTTGCTCTACGTGGAGCTTTATTTATGAAGACCTTACAAGATGAGGTTGAAGCTCGTGGTTTTACAGTCGCGCATATTAAAACGGACTCAATAAAGATTCCTGGAGCGACTCCAGAATTGATTGAATTCTGTAAAGAGTTTGCTAGAAAATATGGTTATATATTTGAACATGAGGCTACATATGAAAAGTTCTGCTTGGTAAATAATGCTGTGTTTATTGCTAAATATGAATGGGCGGAGAAGAAGAGATTAATTGGCAAATGGGATGCGGTTGGGGCACAGTTTGCGGAACCATATTTATTCAAGACTCTATTCTCAAAAGAACCAATAGTATTTGAGGATTATGTGCAAATAAAGAATGTCACGAGTCCAGCAAATATATATCTAGATTTTAATGAGTCATTACCAGAAGGTGAGCATAACTATCATTTTATCGGTAAAGTTGGATCATTTGTACCAATCATGCCAGGTAATAATGGTGGTTTATTACTTCGAAAGAGGGATGATAAATATACATCTGTAGTTGGTACTAAAGGATATCGTTGGAAGGAGAGTCAAATAGTTAGGGATCTCCAACAAGAGGACGAAATAGATTTATTATATTATAATACTTTAATACAAGAAGCCATTAAAACAATTCAGAAATTTGGACCAATTGAGGAATTCATTGAAGACTACGGTACGGTTAGAACCCATTTCGATGAAGATTTAATTGGATTTGATGATGTTCCACCACTACAACCAATAGCTACGGCTATAATAAAATAAGAAGAGGAGAATAATTATGTCAAAGAAAAAACCTATGGAAGTAACAATTAAAAATGCAAAAATTGGATTTAGAAATTTTCAGGGAGCCGAAGGAAAATATAATCCTGCAGGGAACCGAAACTTTTGTATATTTTTACCAGACGACATCGCTAAGGAAATGGAAAAAGACGGTTGGAATATTAAATGGTTGGATGCATACCCAGATGAACCACCACAGGCCATTGTGTCAGTTAGAGTTAACTTCGGGAACTATCCTCCAAATATAGTAATGATATCTGATGGTAAGATGACCCGTTTGAATGAGAATAACGTAAATCTTTTAGATTTTGCTGAATTCGAACAGATAGATTTGATTATAAGAGGCAGTGAATGGAACGTTAGGGGTAATAGTGGAATCAAGGCATATTTGAAATCTGGATATTTTGTCTTGTATGTTGATGAACTAGCGAAAAAGTATTCCAAATATATAGACTCAGCACAAGAGGCAATTGGTGGTTGTGGCGAATGTGACATATGCGATAGCCACTGTGGCGGAGGATTACAATAAAGTATAAATGGAGGTGAGAGTTTGATTCAATTAACGGACTACCAAGTTAGTGCAATTGAGCGTCTACATAATGGGAGCGTCTTAAGAGGTGGTACTGGATCGGGGAAGACTCTCACTTCCCTTGTTTATGTATTTGAAAAAGTTCTTGGTGGTGAATCACCTCTATACCCTGGTCATACTTATAAAAAACAAAATAAAGATATACCTATATACATTATCACAACGCCTCGAAAAAGAGATGAAAATGATTGGGTGGCCGAGGCTGCATTGGTACCAGTCAAACTCACAATCGTTGACTCGTGGAACAATATTAAAAAGTATGAGAAAATTGAGAACGCCATGTTTATATTTGACGAGACAAAGATTACAGGTTACGGTGCTTGGACATATTCGTTTTTAAAAATTACTAAAAAAAATAAATGGATATTACTATCAGCAACACCTGGAGATAGTCTAATTGAATATGCATCGCTATTTGTGGCCAATGGATTCTTTAAAAATAAAACGGACTTCGAACGACAACATATCATTTGGAGTAGATTTACTAAATACCCGAAAGTCGATCGATACATCAATGTGTCAAAATTATTGAAACTCCGAGATTCCATTTTAGTCGAGATGCCTGATGTTAGAGCAACCACCCAGAATCATAAAAATGTCATATGCGATTTTGATGAACTTAATTATAAAATTTTGTTTGACAGGCGCTGGAATATTTATGAAAATAAACCAATCCGTGATATATCGCAACTTTGCTATTTGCTAAGGAAACTTGTAAACACAGACCCATCAAGGATCGACGCTTTGAATACGATCTATAATAAACATCCAAGATTAATTATATTTTATAATTTTAATTATGAATTATATATATTGCGTGAATGGTGTCAGTCTAAGAAATTATTATTTGCGGAATGGAATAGTCATAATCACGACACATTACCAGATGCTAAATCATGGGTATATTTATGTCAATACACAGCAGCCCAGGAAGCCTGGAATTGTATAACGACGGATTGTATTGTGTTCTACTCACAAACATACTCATATAAGGCTTTACATCAAGCTACTGGTCGTATAGATCGTATGAATACACCATATAAATTTTTATATTATTATCATCTAGTTTCATTAAGCTCAATTGATATTGCTATCCAAAAGACATTAGCCAGAAAAGAAAATTTTAATGAAAGTAAATGGGTGGTAAATTAGGAATCGCAACAAAAACATACCGTATAATAGAAGGATAAGGATGTCTCTATAGACCATTGGGTTATAGATTTATACATCCTTATTTTATTTTTTTTAAAGAACAGGAGGATGAAGTGAAAAAAGAGTCGGATTTTAAGAATGAGTTGTATAATGAAATACGCAATCGATTTCCTGGAGCCGAGGTCGTACCAAACGACGCGAGATATCTTCAAGGTTTTCCAGATGCAACTGTTTACTTTCCAAATGGTCGATATTTTCTTCTAGAAGGAAAGAGAACATCTAAATCAGCACGACAACCAAATCAGGATTATTATGTTAATCAATCGCCACTAAGGGACAACGCTGCTTTTATATCTCCTGAAAATAAAAATAAAGTTTTGGATGAACTAGAGAGGAGGTATAATGAGTGAAATTTAACCGCCATCCAGACCTAGAAGGAGTGCATGCATTTTTAGCACCAAGTAAACACGCATGGGTAGGATACGACGATGAGAAAATGGAAGCTGTATATATTAATTGGCGTAATGCTCAACTTGGCACAGAGCTCCATGAGCTTGCCGCAAAATTAATAAAATTAAGGGTTAAATTACCAAAGACTAAAAAGACATTTGATATGTATGTCAATGATGGAATCGGATTCAGGATGGATACTGAAGTTTGCTTATTCTATTCTTTTAATTGTTTTGGAACCGCCGATGCTGTTTCATTCCATAACAATATGTTACGTATCCATGATTTAAAAAATGGTAGAACACCCGCATCAATGCAGCAACTTAGAATTTATGCAGCTCTATTTTGTCTAGAATATGGATATAATCCAAGGGATATCGATATTGAACTGAGAATATATCAGTCGAATGACGTTCTTATTGAACGTCCAGACTTAGATGACATCGCATATATAATGGATAAAATTATTTTATTTGACAAAAGAATCAATGAAATAAAAGAATGAGGAGAGCACATATGGCTTATATTCGGCATTTTGGGACCCCGCGGCATAGTGGTAGATACCCATGGGGTTCAGGAAAAAACCCGCAAAGATCAAAATCATTCGCTACAAGAGTATCGGAATTAAAGAAAGATGGTTTAACTGAAGCCGAAATTGCTACCGCACTGGGCTTAAAAAATACAGTCGAACTACGCGCACAAAGACATATGGAGGCTGAAGCGAAATATGGAGCACAGGTAGCTATGGCTTCGCGTTTACGTGCAAAAGGATATTCTGATGTTGCCATATCAAAAAGAATGGGGATTAGCCCCAACACTGTAAAGAATATTTTATTGCCTGAAACGCAGGAACGACATCGAATTACAGCAGCTACTAAACAAATGTTAAAAGAACAAGCTGACAAAAAAGGTATGATAGATGTTGGTCGAGCATCGAATCTCTATCTAGGTGTTGCAAAAACAAAAATGGATGTGTCTCTATACGAACTCCAACAAAAAGGTTATGTTGTAACAGAAATACAAACACCACAATTAGGAACAAGTAATAAGACAACCGTTAGAGTTTTAATGTCACCCGAGACAATGAAAAAAGCAAGAGCAGAATACGAAATAAAAAATCCTGAAAAATGGAAATTAAAAACAAAAGAAGAACAAGATTCAACAATAGCGTATGTTTACGCTTCTAAGCACTCTGAGGACATCCGATTGATTACAGACTGGTCTTCTGATGGAGGTCTAACCTACAAATCATTAAAACCACCAGTTTCAATTGATTCAAAAAGAATTATGGTTCGTTTTGATGATGACACTCCATCTGGTACAAAAATGGATGGAGTAATTCAACTTCGTAGAGGAGTTCCAGATTTAGCACTTCCGCCCGATAAGCATTATGGACAGGTACGAATTGCTGTTGATGGTACACATTATATGAAAGGTATGGCTATTTATTCTGATGATATGCCACCTGGTGTGGATGTAATTTACAACTCATCAAAGAATTCGTCAGTAGGTAAGCTGGGAGCAATGAAGAAGATGAACGACACCATCGACAAAGAAGACGGTGGTTCTATTTATATCGATGCGGATGGTAAACAGAAAATTAACGAATTTGGAGCATCGATAAGACAGCTAACATATATTGATAAAAATGGAAAAGAGCAACAATCAGCCCTCAATATTGTTGGATTTGTTGGTAAACAAGACTCTGGCGTTGAGGGTAGTTGGAATACATGGAGTAAGACTTTATCCAGTCAATTTCTGTCAAAACAATCGCCAGAATTAGCTAAACAACAGTTAAATCTTGCCTATATCGACCAAAAAGAAACATTCGATCAGTATATGAAGATAACGCAACCAGCTGTTAAACAACGTTTACTTGATTCATTTGCTGACGACTGCGATGCTAAAGCCGTACACCTTAAAGCCGCAGCTCTTCCGAGACAAACGTCGAATGTCATCCTTCCCATCTTGTCTTTAAAAGATAATGAATGCTATTCAACGAGTTATAGAGATGGCGAACAGCTTGCTCTTATACGTTATCCACATGCTGGCACATTCGAAATACCTATTGTGACAAATAATACCAAGAATAAAGAGGCTATTTCTGTAATCGGAGATGGCGTCGATGGTATTGGTATTACTCCAGCCACAGCAGAACGATTATCTGGTGCCGACTTTGATGGAGATACTGTAATAGCTATACCGTATGACCCACGTATTATTAAGACCTCAAATTTACCGAAAACTCTAGAAGGATTCAACCCAAAGAAAGCATATCATGGTTACGAAGGTATGCCGCGAATGACAAACACCATGAAACAAAGCGAGATGGGTAAAATATCGAACCTTATTACGGACATGACCATTAAAGGTGCACCACCTAATGAGATAGCAAGAGCTGTTAAACATTCCATGGTTGTTATTGATGCCGAGAAACATCATCTGAATTACAAGCAATCATATATTGATAATGGAATAGCGGAATTAAAAGTTAAATACCAGGGCGGAACACTAACCAATCCTAGTGGAGCATCTACCATAATAAGTAAAGCCTCTTCGGATATACGTGTCCCTAAAAGGAAGGCCCTAACCAAAGAACAAGCCCTTGCAACCGGGAGAAAGCTTGTTCGTAAAAGTAAATACTCAGTCGATGTTGAAACTGGAGAGAAAGTATTTGCACCAACAGGAGATGGTTATTATAGAAAGAATGGGCAATTCGTAACCACCAGAATTGAATCCACTAAGATGTATGAAACCCCTGACGCCCGTACATTAATGAGTAAAGATCCAGCCGACATAGAAATAGTCTACGCCGACTACGCCAACGCCATGAAGAAACTGGGTGACCTAGCCCGTAAAGAGAGCGCCAATATAAAGATGACACCTTATTCAAAGTCGGCTAAGATAGCATACGCTGCTGAAGTTGAGTCCCTCAATGCAAAACTCCGTACTGCATTATCTAATGCTCCATTAGAACGTCAGGTGCACCTAGTTGGGAATAAAATTGTTGAGACTAGTATAGCAGCGAACCCAGATATGGATGCATCCCAAATAAAGAAATTAAGGGGTCAAGTCCTCAATGACATGAGAGAACGTATTGGAGCTAGTAAACAAAGAATAGAAATTACAGAGAAGGAATGGGAAGCTATCGAGGCTGGAGCAATTAGTAATTCAGTGTTGTCAAGTATCTTGAATAACACAAACTTAGATGCTATACAAGCCTTAGCAACACCAAGAGAAAAGATTGTTTTATCAGATAGTAAACTCGCACGTGCTAAAATCTACCGAGAACAAGGGCGAACTCTGGCACAAATCTCAGACATGTTAGGTGTCTCCGTATCAACCCTATCCAAAGCTTTAAAAGGAGGTTCATAATGAGTGCTGTTATGTTAACAACGATAGATAATCCATTTAATCCATTCACTCAATGGGATGACTGGCTACGTTATGATGAGGATAAGAAATATTACACCTGTAGCTACCTTGCTAGAATAGCTAAAACCTCAGACGATTTACCAGATGAAGAAAACGATCGACTAATCGAATATGCAATTGATGAGATCGTTCAACTAAACATTAATGGATTATATAAGAAGGTTTATGAGAATGAGGAAGGACCGGGGGAGGGGGTCTAAATATAACCCTCCCCTCCTATATCGCGCGGGTCCTTATATTTTCTCCGGGGGTTAAATTCTAGAGACATTCCCGAAAATACCCCGGTCAAACTATTACCAAAGTATATTTAAAGGGGGTCATTATGGCTAAAAAGTATACAACTTCTGTTAAAAAGTTGACAAAAACTCCACCAGCTACAACTCCAGAAGGAAGAGAACAACAATTAGTGGCCCTTGCCATGGATGCCACAGAACAAAGAATCAGGAATGGAACGGTAAGTGCACAAGAACTTGTATATTTGATGAAAGCTGGTTCGCCAACTGCTAAAACAGAAAAACAAATTCTCGAGTTACAAAAACAATTAATTGCAGCGAAGACGGAAGCACTTAAATCACAAAAGAGAGTTGAAGAACTTTACTCCGACGCACTGAAAGCGATGCGTGCATATTCTGGTGCAGATAATGTCGAGGATAATAGGTATGATGATTAAAACATATTCCGAATTAATTACCCTACCTACTTTTGAAGAACGATTCAACTATCTAATCTTAGGTGGACGAGTTGGTCATCAGACATTTGGAAGAGACAGATATTTGAATCAGAATTTCTATAGGTCATATGAATGGAAACAAGTTAGAAACCAAGTAATTCTTAGAGATAATGGTTGTGACCTAGGAATTCCTGGGCGAGATATTTTAGATCGAATCTATGTTCATCATATGAATCCAATAACTATAGACGACTTTGAAAATAATTATCATTCCTTACTAGATCCAGAATTCTTAATATCTACATCCTTTAACACGCATCAGGCTATTACATTTGGTAACGATAATAATTTACTAAAGTTACCACGAGAACGAAGAAGGGGGGACACCCTATTATGGTGAGCATTTTAGATTCTATAAAACAACTACTTGGCATTGACGTAAATGATACCAATTTCGACAAGGAATTAATTATGCATATTAATGGCGCTCTTATGATTCTTAATCAGTTGGGCGTTGGACCAGAATTTTACTCCATCACGGATAAGAATAATGTTTGGGAAGAATTTACACAGGGACGAAAAGATCTTGAAATAATTAAATCGTTTGTTTATTTAAAAGTTCGACTAATGTTCGATCCTCCACAAAATTCCTTTCTTGTCGACTCGATTGAGAAACAGATTTCTGAGTATGAGTGGCGTATTACTGTCCAAACAAATAAACTTGTCGAAGTGGGCGACACTATATGAATGCGATAAATGTACATGAGGCCTACGTTGAAGCTACTAAGCTAACAAATGCCAATTACCTTAAACAGATTTTAGAGTTCGATGTAGCGTTTGGATTTATTTTTAGCGATTTAGAAAACGACGGAAATGACTTGTGTATTTTAATATACAAGTACGACCCGAAAAAATCAGTATTGGCTCCAGTGTCATTTGGGAGTCTTGATTTCTTAGGTCCCGGACAAGAAGTTCCATTATCGACAATTAAATAGAGAGAGGTGTAATTAATTGAAGTTATCTAACACGGCCACTCCTCGGTATTATGGTCAATTTCGTGAAGCCGTGTTGAGAGGCGAAATACTTGTCAACAATGAAATTTCTCTCCAGATGAATAGAATTGATGATCGTATTCGTAACCCCGCATACTATTACGATGAAGATGCCGTAGAGGGTTTTATCTTATTTTGTGAAAATGAGCTGACACTCACCGATGGATCCGATCTCCACCTTTTAGACACTTTCAAACTTTGGGCTGAAGATATTTTTGGTTGGTACTATTTCGAAAAGAGATCAATCTTTATACCGGGAAATGGTCGAGATCCCGGTGGTTATGAGGATCGCTGGGTTAAGAAAAGGTTAATAAATAAGCAGTTTTTAATCGTTGCACGTGGTGCAGCTAAGTCAATGTATGCAAGTTGTATACAAAATTATTTTTTAAATGTTGATACGACAACCACACATCAGGTAACGACCGCACCAACAATGAAACAAGCTGACGAAGTAATGTCGCCAATTAGAACAGCCATTACAAGAAGTCGCGGACCATTGTTTAAGTTTCTAACTGAAGGATCTATTTTCAACACTACAGGTGCTAAAGCCAATCGTACAAAACTAGCGGCCACCAAAAAAGGAATTGAAAACTTTCTTACTGGTTCACTTTTAGAAGTTCGTGCAATGACTATCGATAAACTCCAAGGGTTACGGCCTAAGGTTACAACCATCGACGAATGGTTATCCGGTAATATTCGTGAGGATGTTATTGGGGCTGTTGAACAAGGTGCGTCTAAACTTGACGACTGGTTAATTGTTGCGACGAGCTCAGAAGGTACTGTTCGTAATAGCGCTGGCGATACAGTCAAAATGGAATTGATGGACATACTTCGAGGTGATTACATAGCCGATCATGTGTCCATTTGGTACTATAGATTAGACGATATTGAGGAAGTAGCAGATCCAAACATGTGGCAAAAAGCCCAACCAAACATCGGCAAGACAGTTTCATATGAGACATATCAGAGGGATGTTGAGCGTGCCGAAAAAGCCCCATCAACTCGGAATGATATTCTTGCAAAGCGTTTCGGAATACCAATGGCAGGGTATACATATTTCTTTACATACGAAGAAACTCAACCACATAGACGAAGATCCTTTTGGAAATGTGTTTGTTCGATGGGCGTCGACTTATCCCAAGGGGATGACTTCTGTGCCTTCACATTTTTATTCCCACTCGGACGAGATGGATTCGGAATCAAGACTCGCTGCTATATTACTAGTTTAACTCTATCTAGACTTCCTGGTGCACTTCGTGTTAAGTATAACGAGTTCATCAATGAAGGATCATTAATGATTCTTGATGGTACGGTGCTTGATATGATGGACGTATATGATGACCTTGAAGAATACATCGACGCGATGCAATACGACGTTAGAAGTGTTGGTTTTGACCCTTATAACGCCCAAGAGTTTATAGCTAGATGGGAAAAAGAAAATGGTCCATATGCGATAGAGAAAGTTATACAAGGTTCTAAAACTGAATCAGTTCCGCTTGGAGAACTCAAGAAGCTTTCGGAAGAACGTCTATTGATATTCGACCAGGAACTATTCAGCTTTACAATGGGTAACGCCGTAACAGAGGAAGATACCAATGGTAATCGTAAACTTCTAAAGAAGCATAGAGATGAAAAGATAGATGCTGTCTCAGCTTTACTTAATGCTTACGTTGCATATAAATTAAATAAAGATGAATTTGAATAGAAAGGAGAAACGAATGGCCAATAAAGTTATAAAACATTATTATTACGACGAACCAACTGACACTCGATTTAACTTAGAACCTGACAAAACTAAAAGTATTTCGGAACTATCTTTTTCTGAGCTTCGTCGTATGCTGGAGCGCCTCCGAAGTGAGCGGGAAGTCGAAGATGTAATAATGGATTTAAAAAGGCGATCGGGTGAGAAAAATACATACGAGCAACCTTTTATAATCGATACAACAACTCCAATCAACCAATTATACCATCACGGTATTTTAGGCCAAAAATGGGGCGTGAGACGATTTCAAAACAAAGATGGAACTCGAACGCCTGCTGGGAAAAGACGGTACAAAGATTCTGAAAAATCCGAAGATCATGTTAAAAGTAGGGACTTTAAATCGAAAGCCCCAGGCGGCCTTTCAAATGAAGAGCTGAAGAAACTAAATGAAAGATTGCAATTAGAGGAGACTTATAAAAGACTCACAGCAGAAAAATTAGAGAAAAGTGAATCCTTTGTTAAAAAAGCAATCTTGAAAGGTGGAGGGGAAGCCTTATCCGAATTTAGTAAAGGTGTCTTCTTAGGTAGTGCGAAGATCTTTGTACAACAATTATCCCCACAGTTCGCAGAAGATGCATTTGGTATGAAGCCCAAAGATAAGAAATAAGGAGGACCAATTTATGAATCAAACAGTCCTTCAACATTACGGAATTATGGGTATGAAGTGGGGTGTTCGTAGGTATCAGAATCCCGATGGGTCACTTACACCTAGAGGTCGGGCCCGATTAGATAAGAAAGACATCAAGTGGGCCGAAACAAAGGGCGAGAAAATACGCGCTAAAATTCAAAAAACAGTATCAAAAGAAATGAATGAATTCGTCAAAACCCAATTGGAGATGTCTTATACGCCTACTGGTCGCATTTCTTCCGCTACAATTTTACAGTATAACAATAAACTAGCATCGCTTATGAACGAAAGAGTTTCTGGAATACAGGCTCCATCTGGGCGAGTGTTAAAATTTGTTGCTAAACGAGGTGAAATTGGGGTTCATACAGCAGTTGCCGACGCAGGTTACGATATGGAACAATTGAAACAAGGTGTCTTCAAATCTGGCAAGGTTGCCTATAAACAAGAAAATCTAATGCGAAGGGGTGATTAATATAAACTTATTTAGCAATAGATTAAAACAAGCATGGAACGTCTTCAAAAATTCTGAAGAAAATGTACCATATTCTATGTCGGATCTTGGTTACGTATCGTCATTCAATCCTAGTCAGGTTCGGTTATCAAGGGGAAGTGAAAGATCTATTATTTCAACTATTACCACAAAAATCGCAATGGACGTTGCTAGTTTCAATATACAACATGTCCGGTTGGATGATGAAGATCGTTATTTAGAAACAATTAAAGACTCTTTAAACCATTGTCTCACAGTAGAGGCGAATAAAGACCAAACAGGTCGTGCATTTATTCAGGATGTTGTAATGAGTATGTTTGATGAAGGCGTTGTTGCGATTGTCCCCATTGAAACAATAGGTGACCCAACAATATCTGATAGCTATAAGATTTTATCACTTAGAACTGGTAAAATTAAGGAATGGTTTCCAAATCACGTTCGAGTTGAAGTTTACAACGATAATCGTGGTATAAAACAAACAATAACAGTTCCAAAATCGATTGTTGGTATAATTGAAAATCCATTATATGCAATTATGAACGAACCAAATTCAACCTTACAACGATTAAGAAGTAAACTTAGTCTTCTCGATGTAACCGATGATAAGATGAGCTCTGGTAAATTAGATCTAATTATTCAATTACCATATACCGTTAAATCCGAATCAAGAAAAGCAGAAGCCAAAGATAGAGTCCAAGCGATTGCCAATCAATTGGAAAGTAGTCGATATGGTATAGCTTATGCGGATGCCACGGAACGCATTACACAGTTAAATCGTCCAGTTGAGAATAATTTATTAGCACAAGTTCAATATCTGACAACAACATTCTATAATCAACTCGGTATGTCCGAGAACATATTCACCGGAAAGGCTACTGAGCAAGAGCTTCGTAATTATTACGATCGAACGGTCGAACCAATTGTTACAGCAATCATTGATGAAATGATTCGTAAATTCTTGACAAAAACAGCAAGAAGCCAAGGTCATTCTATCATGGGTTTCCGTGACATATTTAGACTTGTTCCAGCTACAGAGTTAGCCAATATTGCGGATGTATTTAGCCGTAATGCCATACTAACATCGAATGAATTACGTCAGATTATTGGAAGAAAACCATCAAACGATCCACGTGCAAATGAGTTAAGTAATAAAAATATGCCGGAACCAAACAATCAAAATGGAAATAATATTAAACCAAAAGCAGAGGAGGAAGAAGATTTAATTGAACATCCACCAACGCGAGAGGAGGTTTCCGAACAGATCGAACGTTTGAAAGGCAAACTTAGAACACTCTGATGTTTATAAATCAATAGGAGGAAATATGAATAAGAAAAAAAAGTATGACTTTAGCGGATATGCCACTAAGGTCGGTCTAAAATGTGCAGATGGTCGAACCATTATGCCGAACGCTTTCGAAGATATGGACGGTGCAAAAGTACCATTAGTTTACCAGCATCTTCACAATGACCCAAAAAATGTGTTGGGACATGCTATTTTAGAAAACAGAGCTGACGGCGTATATAGCTATTGCTATTTGAACAACACTGAATCCGGAAAAGTTGCAAAAGATTTGGTAAAACATGGGGACATCGACTCTTTGAGCATTTATGCAAATAACCTAGTGCAAAAAGGTTCCAATGTTGTTCATGGTGTTATAAGGGAAGTTTCCCTAGTTATTTCAGGTGCTAACCCAGGGGCATATATCGACAATCTCGCATTTGAGCATGCCGACGGTAGCATAGTTAAAGATGATGAGGAAGCTATCATTTCTATCGGGGCACTCGTACACGACGCAATCGATATGCCCGACGAAGACGAAAAAGAAATCGATCTAACAGAAGACGAATTAGAACATGCGGCCAAAGATCAAAAGACTGTGGCTGAAGTTTTCGAAACGTTGAACGAGGATCAAAAACTAGTAGTGTATGCCCTAATAGCACAGGCATTAGAGGTAAACGAAAAAGATTTAAAACATTCCAATATTGAAGGAGACGATGCAATGAAGAGAAATATTTTTGAACAAAATGACCAAAACATAACACACGGAAACCTAACAAGAGAAAAACTTCGTGAAATTTTCAACGATGCTAGACAGTCCCAGTCAACATTAAAAAATGCATTCCTAGCACATGGCTATGCTAGCATTAGAGATGCGTTTGAAGATTACGAACATCAAGGAGATGTGCTTGCGCATGCTGGTACATATGGTATTGATAATATCGGTTATTTATTCCCAGATGCAAGAACAACAACCAACACTCCAACATTCATTAAAAGAGATACTGAATGGGTTTCCAAAGTTTTTGGTGCTGCTAAACATGTTCCTTTTGCAAGGATTAAAACTGTGCTTGCAGACATTACGGCTGAAGAGGCACGTGCTAGAGGTTATGTAACAGGCAACGAAAAAATAGATGAAGTATTTACATTGTTAAAAAGAACAACTGATCCTCAAACAATTTACAAGAAACAAAAATTAGATAGAGACGACATTATCGACATCACAGACTTTGATGTTATTGTATGGTTGAGAGCTGAGATGAGGATGATGCTTGAAGAGGAAATTGCTAGAGCACAATTAGTTGGAGATGGTAGATTATCTTCTTCCGATGATAAAATTAAAGAAGACAAAATTAGACCAATTGCAACCGATGATCCAATATATACAGTTGAGGTTCGAATTCCGGCCAATGCTACAACCACTCAAATGATCGACCAAATTATACTAGGACGTAAGAAATACAAAGGTACTGGTGTTCCTACTTTCTTTACTACTCCTGATGTTAATGGCGACATGCTTCTTTTAAAAGATTTAAATGATAGAAGATTATATAATACTGAAGCTGATTTAGCAGCTGGCATTCGTGCAAAAGAAATTGTTGAAGTTCCTGTTATGGAAAACAAAGTTATTGTTCTGGAACCAGCAACAGCATCGAAGGATGGTCTACAAAAGAGACTTATTGGTATTTCAGTTAATATGAATGATTACTCTCTTGGTGCTGATAAAGGTGGAAGTGTTACAATGTTTGATGATTTCGACATTGACTTCAACCAATACAAATACCTAATCGAGACTAGATGCTCTGGAGCATTAACAATGCCACATTCAGCTATAGCTTACTGGAAGTTGGAAGTTATTCCAAAAACTGGCGAATAATTCGGACTCATTAATTCAAAATGGAAGGAGGTAGCCTATTATGGCTAAATTTTATGGTGCAATAGGCTATGCTCTCCAAGAGGAGACGGCTCCAGGCGTTTGGACGGATAGGATTGTCGAAAAGAATTATCGGGGCGATGTCGTTTTAGACCAAAGGAGATGGCAATCAGCTGAACAGGTTAACGACAATTTAAACCTCGATAATTCAATTTCAATTATCGCAGATCCATATGCCTATCAAAATATTGGGAATATTAAATATATTGTCTGGAATGGTGCGACGTGGAAGATTCAATCTATCAGTATTAATCGACCTAGAATTATATTACAGATTGGGGGAATTTACAATGGCGAAAGACCGACTAAGTCTCCATAATAAGTTAATAGAAATTTTAGGATCTAATAATGTATATTTTCAACCACCAACTTCCATACGTTTAAACTATCCATGCATCATATATAAAAGAGATGCAGAGGATCCATTTTATGCGGATGATATTAAGTATTATGGTATGAAAAGATACATGATAACGGTAATTGATGCGGACCCCGATTCATTAATTCCAGACAAAGTATCGAAAATGCAGTATTGTGGTTTCTTAAATAACCTCGCAGTAGACGGTCTAAATCATGACGTTTACTCACTATATTATTAAAAGGAGAATACTATGTCAAAACAAAAAATAACTTATCCAGATTACGGTTCTAGAAGTATGAGAGTTTTAGAAGCATTGACACCTCTTACTGGCGCCGCTGCACCAGTAGAGCATGCATCTTTTATTGGTCAGATCTATGTCGAGACCACAACTCCGGCATTGTATGTAGCAGTAGCTACTGATTCTGAAGAGGCAGCAAATGATTGGGCACTATCATCAACTATAGCAGCACTTCCGGCAGCGGTTGCTGCTGCAATTTTAGAAGCTGATATACCTGGCGAAATAGAATCAATTATAGCACAGGCAGTTCCGGCAGCGGTTGCTGCTGCAATTTTACAAGCTGATATACCTGGCGGAATTGCATTAGCTGCAGCAGAATTTGAACCATTAAAAGGGGCAGTTGCTCCAGCAGCACATGCGGATTTTATTGGTCAGATCTATGTCGACACTGTTCTTGGTAAGGGATATATGGCCATAGCAACTGACTCTGCCGCAGCGGCAGACGACTGGAAAGAAATAACACTTTCTTAACAAAAAATCATATAGAAGAGGAGATAAAATATGAGTAAAATAGTTTGGGATCAAGTAGGAGAAAGATTTGGTGAAACTGGTGTTGACCAAGGTGTACTATTTCCATTTAAAAACAATGCATATGAAAAGGGTGTTCCATGGAACGGCCTAACTTCAGTTAATGAGGCTCCGACTGGAGGAGAACCAAATCCATTCTATGCGGACAATCAGAAATATATTGAAATAATGTCCGAAGAGGAATTTGCTGGAACGATTGGCTGCTATATGTATCCAGATGAATTCAAGGCTGCAATTGGTGAAGTTGAGTTGGCTCCTGGCGTTACAGTGGGACAGCAAACCCATGAAATGTTTGGTTTTTCTTATAGAACCAAAATCGTTAATGATACGAATGGGGCTGACTATGGTTTCAAGATTCATCTTGTATACAACGCATTAGCCGGTGTTACTGCCAGGGATCACACTACAATAAATGAATCCCCAGAACTCGAAGAACTTAGTTTCGACTTCACATCAACAAAAATTCCTGTTACCGGTGGAAAACCTACATCACATTTAATCATTGATAGTACAAAAATTGCTGAAAATAAAGTTACACAGCTGCAAGCATTCTTAGATATTTTGTATGGAACAGAGTCCGTAAATCCTCGTCTTCCATCACCAGATGAAATTGCTGATTTATTTGAAGGCGCTGCTCCAGCTGAATTACAGGTAGCAATTACACCAAATGATGATGCGACTGAAGTTGGTACAGATGCGAATATTATATTCACATTTAACACTAAAATAGTGAAAGAATCAATCGTAGTTACATCGGCAGAAGGGCAAATAATTTCTGGTTCAAAAACTTGGGATTCGAAAGGTAAAATATTAACCTTTAATCCAGAAGACAATCTATCAACCAATACGGTATATATTATTACAATTTCAGGGATTGTTGATATTTATAATCGAACACTTGCACCACAGGTTATAAATTTCATGACTGGAGAATAATTATACTTAATAAAATAATTAAAGAGCCTCTATACTTTGGGGCTCTTTTTTAAAAGATGAAAGGAGTTTATTATGATTAAAAAAGTAATACAATATAATGATTATGATGACAATGTCAGAACGGATACATTATATTTCCATCTTAACAAATTTGAATGGTTAGAGTTAGAAACATATACAAAAGGCGGTTTAATTGAAAACCTTGAGCATGCGGTTGAGACGAATAACGCTAAGAAGACAATCGATCTACTTAAGAAAATTATCCTAAGGGCATATGGTGAAAGAGATCCAGAAACCGGTACGTTCGAGAAGGATGAAGATAAAGCTATAAGATTCAGTAAGACAGAGGCGTTTAGTGCCTTATTTTATGAGCTGGCTTACGACGAAAATGCATCCAAAGAATTCTTCTTAGGTCTAATCCCCAAGGAGATAAGAGGAGAAGCATTGAAGAAGTATAACGAACAAGCTAAACAAAATGGTTCCGCACCTATAAACAATATAACAACATTAAATCAAATACCTGAACAATAGGAGGTCTAAGAATGCTTGAGATTACTATCGAAGCAAAGGAATTCTACAATCAAGAAGAAAACAGATTTATTACTACTTCCCCTTGTACGCTCACTCTCGAGCATTCTTTAATATCATTAGCGAAATGGGAGTCGAAATGGCATATACCATATCTTAGCGATACGGAAAAAACAGCAGAACAAGAGTTAGACTATATTCGCTGCATGATAATAGGCAACGTACCAAATGAAGACATCCTAAAAGCACTATCGGTCGAAAACATATTGGAAATTAAATCATATATCGACAATCCAATGACAGCCACGACATTTTCCAAGAAGAATTTAAAAACTGAAAAAAAAGTAATAACGGCCGAGGTCATATATTCCCGAATGTTCGCGAACAATATTCCGATAGAATGTCAAAAGTGGCATTTATCCCGATTGTTCACATTGTTACGTGTATGTGATTTGGAGCGTGGTCCGAAACAAAAGATGACAAAGAGAGAGACCGCAGCTTACTATGCTGAACAAAATGCAGCCCGTCGGGCGAAATACAACTCAAGGGGGTAACAAGTATGAAATGTTCTCTATGTTCAAAAGATTTCATACCAGGCGTCGAAGAACAAGACACCTGTGAACAATGTTTACCATCATTAATACGGCTAACTGATAACAAAGGAAAAGACGAATATCAGGTAGATTACCTTATGGACGATATACCTGAAATGAGCAACTCACCTCTAGTCTCCTACACTAGATTATCTCCAAATAATTCGGGTTTACGAACTCACAAAATTGACACGATTACTCCGCATTGCGTGGTTGGTCACGCATCCCTCCAAACACTAGGTAATATATTCGCCCCGATAGAACGCCGAGCAAGTTCTAATTATGGTATAGATGATCATGGTAATGTTGGGATGTATGTTGAAGAAAAGAATCGTTCGTGGTGTAGCTCGTCCGAGTCAAACGACCAGAGAGCTATTACAATCGAAATAGCTTCCGATAATTTCTATCCATACAAAATCACAGATAAAGCCTTAAACGGTCTAATTAATTTATGTGTGGACATCTGTTTAAGGAACAACATACCAAAACTCCTATGGAAAGCGGATAAGTCATTAATCGGTCAAATCGACAAACAAAATATTACGGTTCATAGATGGTTCTCACCACGAGAATGTCCAGGAGAATATATTTATGAAAATCTTGGAATGGTCGCGGACGAGGTTAATAAAATTTTGTATAAACCCGAGATCGTTCTCCCAAAATTTCCATATCTTGTCATAATCGATACGTACGCTCTAAATTATAGATGTGGACCAGGAATGAATCATCCAATTAATGGAGTAGTTCATCGTAATGAAGTCTATACAATTGTTGAGGAAGCAGATGGTCCAGGTGCTTCAAAATGGGGAAGACTTAAGAGTGGTGCGGGATGGATATCCCTTGATTTCGTGAAAAAGATGAGGTGACTGGATGGAACTATGGCAAACAATAATTAGTATTTGTGCTGGGATAATTACAATTGTAACGGTATTGGAAAAGCTTGGTATAAGTAAAAGAGTTTCCAAGATTGATAATGAGTTTAACTCGTTAAAAAAATTACCGGATCAAGTAAAGGGAATTCAAGACGAGTTGAGAAACTTGGGGAATCTCCAAATAAACCAAAACAATGCATTACTGGCTATGTTGAGGAATACACTATACCAATCGTTTAAAGATAATAGAGATCTTTCCGCTTGGACAGATGACGAATGCTCAGTACAAACAAAAATACATGATGCATATAAGACGCTTCACGGAAATGGTGAAGAGGACATTTGGTGGGAAAGAAAAAAGACTTGGCAGATTGTTTCCAATGAAGAATATGAAAAACTACATCAAGAGTACCAAAAGAAGATTAACTGTTTATAATAAATAGAGGAGAATAGAAGCATGATTAAAATGACTCAAAAGGGTTCTTTTAGGAATGCCGAACAATTCTTCGATAACAGCAAAAATCTCAGTCGTAGGCTTAGAACCGCGTTCGAGAGATATGGAGCACAAGGTGTCGAAGCACTTCGAGCGGCAACTCCGAAAGATAGTGGTCTAACTGCCAACAGCTGGTCATACACTATAGAGAACTGGGGAATTGGCTTTAATAATTCAAACATTCAAAATGGATATTCTGTTGCACTCCTTATACAATATGGACATGGTACAAAGTCTGGGGTGTATGTTGAAGGTATCGATTATATCAATCCAGCATTACGTCCAATCTTTGAGGCGATCGCCCAAGAATGTTGGAAGGAGGTGCAGAAGCTATGAGCAATAAAATCGATCAAAGAATTGTTGAAATGTCTTTCGAGAATCACAAGTTTGAGAAAGGTATTTTAGAATCAAAGAATTCATTAAAGGAGTTCTCAAACGCATTAAAAAATACTGGAACTGGTAAAAGTTTTAACGGTTTAGAGGATTCCATAGGATCGATTTCACGGTCCTTCTCAATGATGGAACAAATCGGTATCGGAGCATTAAGGCGTATTGGTGAAATGGCGGTTAACGCTGGAACCAACCTTGTTAAGAGTCTTAGTATCGATCAATTAACAGCGGGTCTTAGTAAATATCAAGAAAAAATTGAAGCTGTTCAAACCATGGTGTCTGCCGGTTATAGACTTGAAGAAGTTGAGAAGTCTATGGAACAACTTATGTGGTTCTCGGACGAAACAAGCTATAGTTTTTCCGACATGGCCGGTAACATGGCAAAGTTCATAGCGGCTGGCGTAGATTTAAAAGTATCGGAACGAGCAATGCAAGGTATCGCAACATGGGCGGCCCATTCCGGTAAGAATTCCACTGCTGCATCAATCGCAATGTTCAACTTATCGCAGGCTATAAGTATGGGTTATGTTGATACGCGCAATTGGTATTCGATTATGAACCAGAACATGAACACTAAGATGTTCAAGCAAATTGCAATAGGTGTCGCGGAAGCCGAAGGTGCTATTAAAAAGGGCCAGGTTACAATTCAAAACTTTGATTCAAATCTTAAAGATAAATGGTTTACGAACGACGTTCTATTAAAAACACTAGATCAATATTCTTCATATGCCGAAAAGGTTAAGGAAGTTCAGGATGAAATGGGCTTCTACACAGCAGCTCGAGCTATGGAATACATGGATGAGAATGCTGAAAAGTATGCCGATGTCATAAACACAATTGGTAATGCGGCTTTTAGAGCATCGCAAGAATCTAAATCATTTAGCGACTCCATTAATGCAACTAAAGATGCCGTATCATCTGGATGGCTGAAAACCTATGAAATCATATTTGGTACTCTGAATGAAGCTAAGGCTAACTTCTCAGCGTTAACCGAAATCTTATTGCAAGTATTTGCATCCGGTGGTGAGGGTCGGAATAAATTACTAAAAGACATCAAGAAGCTCGGTGGTATTTCAGATATTTTTCAAACTTTAAAGAATACAGCTATAGCGATACTTAAGCCCTTACAAGCAGTATCAAGGGCGTTTGATTCCATATTTCCACCAAAGACAGCTGAACAATGGGCAGGTATGATTAGCGCTCTTAAGAACTTTACAAAAAACCTAATAATTTCAGATGAGATGGCCAATAAAATTCAGAGAACATTTCGTGGTTTATTCTCGGTTCTAGATTTAGGTTGGACGACTGTAAAGTTTTTAGGAAGTGCCTTTTTAGAAATAATAAGAGTCATAATCCCATTCAATGGTAGTTTTTTAGAACTTACTGCTAATATTGGAGACTTCCTATATGTCTTCACTCAGATTATCAAACAATCTGGTGTATTTGAGGCTGGATTGAAAACACTCAGGACCTCGATGACTTTTGTTCGGGATGTATTAGGTAGTGTTATTTCATTCCTATTCGACTTTGTCGACGGATTACTATCTGCGGAAAATCCAATAGAATACATTGGTAAAGCTATTAGTAAAATGTTTGGAGGTATCATCCAAGCAATCAAAATGGTATCGAATGTCGCATTTGATGGTTTCATTAATGCTTTGAAAAAGTTATCCACTTTCATAGAATCAAAGTTTGGCGAAAAGAATAGGGGTATCATATCAGGTTTCCTAGGTATCCTTAAAGACTTTATTGATTTTATAATTAATAAGGCAACTGGTGGCATCACTGATTTCGGCGAAGTATTAAAAACATTAGATTTTAGCAAAATAACCGCAATTGCAACCGGTGGAATCTTATTACTATTCATAAACCAACTAACACAAATGCTTAAGGCAATGACTGGTATTACAAATGCAGCAAGCGGTTTTGTAACTAAATTCTCAAAGAGACTATTCGGTAGTCAATTGAAGATTAAGGAGTTGGCTATATCCATCGGTATTCTAGCGGGTAGTTTATATGTCTTATCGCAAATAAAATGGGACGATCTCAAATATGGACTATTAGGTTTGGCCGGAGCAGTTCTCGCATTAGTAGTAGCTTATGGATCGTTCCAAGCTATTAATGTGTTCGCTACAAAGAAGTTAAATGGCATCGCTATGGCAGTTGGATCACTTAATGTGGTCGGAATGACAGCGGGGATTCTTGGTTTAGCAGCCGCACTAAAAGTGATTGCATCCATTAAATCTGAGGATGTTGATCAAGCTGTAAACACTTTAACTTCTCTAATGTTATTCTTAATGGTCTATCAAAGTACATATGCCATGCTTAGTACCATACCAGGACAGGGAAAGTTACCAGCGAGTCTTATTGGAATGTCTGCGGGATTACTAGGGTTAATAGGCGTTCTAAAACTTCTAAAATCGACAGAACTCGATGACATTGAGGATGGATTGGAAAAGCTCGCTGAAATACTCCTAGTAATGAGTGGCATACAAATATTATTCTCAGTGGCAGCTAGAATCACTGGCGGTAATAAACTCACAACAAGTATGTTGGGTTTGGCCGGTGGAGTCCTAGCATTATTGGGGGTTCTGAAAATACTCTCCGATATCGATTTAACCGAGATGTCACAGGGTATTGAGAATTTATTTGAACTCGGTTTAATATTGGCATCTCTTGAAGTCCTGTTTGGCTGGGCCGCTTGGTTAGCTGGCGGTAATAAACTTAAATCCAATATCCTTTCTATGAGTATCGGGATAGGGGCCATGATAGCCTTAATTGCGATACTTAATAGTCGTCCCGAAGGTGAGTTTGAGAATGGTATAGATAAACTAGAACGAATGGTCGGATTAGTTGCAACAATAGAGATATTCACAGCGGCAGCGGCACGTCTAGCTGGAGGGGCAAAAGTACAGAGAATCCTCGGAGCTGTCGCATTAACGCTACTCTCTTTCACAGGTGTTATCGCTATATTAGGCGTTATGCCGAAACATATGCTCGACCAAGGTATGGCCGCCATAAAACAAATGGTTATTATGATTGGGGCTATCCAATTTATGACTGCGATGGCGGCAAGGATTAGTGGCGATGCTAGTATGTTCATGCCGCTAATAGGTATAAGTGTAGCAATAATAGCCTTAACCGGCTCACTTGCTTTACTAAGCACTATGGTTGATCAGGAGGCTTTAAGACAAGCATCTATATCCTTAGGTATTGCGGCTGTTGCGATTGGTGCGATGGGCGTAGGAATTGGTATAATGACAAAGGGTTTCTCCCTAATGTCGGAGAACTTAAAAGGTTTAGCAGGTATTAAGAATGTTCTATTAACCGGTCTACTCGTTTTAGGTGCCGTGCTTATTGGAACCGTAGCCCTTCTCGGAACAATCAAAATGGTATCGGCTATAACAAGGGATATGACTTGGACAGACATTGCTATATTTGCAGCTGGCATGACAGCGGTTACAGCATTGATAATTGCATTTTCAAAGCTGTCCAATGTCGAATCAGGTAGTTGGAAAACAAGCCTTCAATCTCTGGTTCCAGGATTTGCTGGGGCTGCCGCGGCAATCGCTGCAACAGCTGGTATGTTCTATGCCATACAGTGGGTGCTACCAACTATTAAAGATATGAACTGGGATGATGTTGGAAAGCTTGTTGTGGGCCTAGGGGTTGTCGGTTTATTAATCGCTGCTATGGCGTTATTAGGTCCATCATTCCAGGCTTTAGGTACAAGTTTCGTACCTGCGATTGGTGGGGTCCTTACCGCTATTGCGGGTGTAGGATTAGTTGTCGCCGCTTTTGCTACCTTGGCATGGGCTCTCGATGCATTATTCGGTAGTAATGATATTCTTGAAAAAGGTATCGAAAAACTAATTTCAATTGCTTCTGGTCTTGGAAGATTTGTAGGGGCCATACTTGGTGGGTTCAACATCGAATTCCTAACCCAAACAGGAGAGGGTTTGGCCCAGTTTGCTGAGTCGATAAGTCGTATCAAATCGGTTTCATTCGGTGATGGTGTAAAAGGTCTTGGTAATGCGGTCGATATAGCCAAAGACATTAAAAAGTTTGTCAAGACTCTAAAAGATGTTGACTTCTCAATTGTTGATCCAGCAATGGATGCCCTCAATAAAGTTAATGAAACATTTGCAGGATTCGGTGGGGCAGCGTTAGTCAGTGCTCTGGAAAGTTTTAACGCTAATCAACTACCATTCCAGACAACCATGTTGAATTTCTTAAACTCAACTATAAGTACCGTTAGTCAAAAAAGAGATGAACTTGTAACAGTGTTCTCAAGCTTGTTTAGAAATGCAGTTCGACAATCTACTGGTGTTATTGACGATTTTAGAAAACTTGGTGCTAACATAGTATTCGGTTTGCGAGATGGTATTCTCTCTGAAAAAAATAGTGCAGTCGACGCAATCACTGGAGTGGTAAAGTCATTAGAAGTAGCAACTAGTGAAAGTCTCCGGGTTGATAGTCCTAGTAAGATATTTACAGACATTGGTAGGTGGATACCGGCAGGGCTTGGAATAGGTATAAAACGTAATAGTGAAGTGGCCTCTTTGGCCGGAATGGCAATGGCTATGGATGTAGAGGAAGCCGTACGTAATGGTTTGGATATTCACTCACTAGGAGATACATTCCCTGGAATCGGTAAGAATGTACCAGCTGGTCTTGCTTATGGTGTAGAACGTAATACAAAAATTGCTGTTGCCGCGAGTGGTGCAATGGCTCAGGATGTTCTGGATATTACCGACGAAACACTAGGTCAAAAGGCTTTCAGGCTTGGGACAAAATATGTAGGCGGAATCGGTGACGGAATCGAAGGCGGTAAAGGTGCAGCTTTGAAACTTGCAGAAAAGCTTGGATTAGATCTCGGTGATGAAACTATTAATGGATTTCTCACCAACCTTACGAATGGCGAAAGCGAATTAACTAAGAAACTTGGTGGTATCCTGGAGTTATTAAACTTGAAAACGGAAGCCAAAGAAGGCGGGGAAAGTCTTGGGGTTGAGTCTGGAGATGGATTCGTTGAAGGATTCGATTCTACCGTTGGTCAAGGTGTTCGAAGTTCTAGTGCCGCAGCATCTAAGGACGCTTTCGAAATCTTCAAAGAAGATATAAATAAACGTAAAGAATTCAATGTCATGTCCATGGATGAAGAGATAAGACTATGGGAAGAATTCGCTAAAAAATATGCTGAGGGAACTCTAATCAGATTAAAGGCGGATAAGGAAATTGGACGTCTCAAGTATGAAAACTCCAAACGATGGATTGACGAAGAAAAATATTATAAACGACTCAGTTTACAAGACGAATTAGCAGCTTGGGAACGTGTTCAGGCTAGGTATAAAGAAGGCCATGAATATCGTATGCAGGCTGAAAGAGAAATCTTCAGACTCAAACAAGAGTTGCAAAATGCCGCACATCAGAACTCTATGAATTGGATAGAGACTGAGAGAAAGTATGGACGACTAAATCTAATGCGCGAATTAGCAGCATGGACAAGAGTGGCTAACAACGCCGAGTACAGCGCAGAACAACGTAAAAATGCTGAATATGAGATATTTCGAGTACAGAAAGAGATTTCTGAAAAGCGAAAGGCTCTCGAGGAAGATTACTATAATAAAACTAAAGAGATTAAAGATAAATTAGCTCAGGACATTGCGAGTCTTAATAAAGCTTATGCCGATGCTGTTGAATCGAGAGCCAAAACATTGTATGATTCGTATAGAATGTTTGATGCAGTGGAAGTTAAAGAACCTGTTGATGGCGAACAACTTCTAAGAAATCTCGAAGATCAAGTAAAAGCTTTTGATAATTGGCGCAAGCAAATAACTGAATTAGGTCACAGAGGTATCGAAGAAGGTTTGATGGACGAACTCGAAGCAATGGGTCCAAATTCAGCCGCTGAAATCGAAGCTCTCAACTCCTTAACCGACGAACAACTTAACCGATATGTAGAGTTATGGCAACAGAAGCATCAATCAGCTAGGAATCAAGCAATTCTTGAACTTGAGGGAATGCGTAAAGATACGGACGAACAGATTAAACAACTTCAAAATAGAAGTTCGGATCAATTATCTGAGTTAAAAGATACATTCAATGCTGGTATGAAGGAAGTGTCCGAAGTAACTGTTAAATGGATCCAAATTATGAGGGGTCAAGTTGACCAAGAATTAAGAGCCATGAATATTGATATTCAAGGACAACTTAAACAGATGGTAAACGGAATCCAGAATATGGGTTCGGCAGTTGTTAATGCAGATAACGCCGCGTATAAAGCAGAAAGAGAAAAGTTTGCGAAAGACTACAAAGAAGAGATAGCCGAAATGGCCAAACTTCACGATGTGGATCTAGGTGTAGCACAAGCCATGCTCGAAAATGAGATGCGGAAAAACGGTAAGGCCGCTATAGACCCAACAATTACGCCTGTACTTGATTTGACAAACATTAAAAGGGATAGCAAGGAAATTGGAAGGTTATTCGGTGGGCAGAAGGTTAATCTATCAAGTGGTGCTAGAGAGAAGGCCAAATTGTTTAATCGACCTTTAGTTCCGATTACTACATCTAAAGAAAATACTCCAGCGGTCGGGACAACTATATCTTACACACAAAATAATTATTCACCTAAGGCATTATCAAGGATTGAAATTTACAGACAAACAAGAAATCAAATATCTACTTTGAAAGGACTGGTGACGAGCAGTGATTAAATCAATAGCCATAACAAATCATGTAAATGAGTCATATAAAATAACCCTGACTCGTCCCGACCTTTCGGGATTTTTAATTAGTAGAATCGATGGCCTAGGACCTCCCAAAGCTGAAATAGGCATGATTGACCTTGCGACGAATGATGGCGGAAGGTATAACTCAGCAAAAGTAACTCCTAGAAACATTACCATGGACATTATATTTCATGACAATGAAGCTGGTTTGTCAATCGAGGAACTGCGTCAAAAATCATATAAGTATTTTCCGATAAAGAAACAAATTAGGTTCATGATTGAAACAGATGAAAGGGTTTGTGAGACATACGGTTATGTGGAATCAAACGAACCAGTGATATTTGGGGGAAGGGCAGGGACCTCGATTTCTATAATATGTCCAGACCCATTCTTCTACTCTAGTGGTGAGTCTGGAACGACGGTATCTATATTTTATGCCATCGAGCCCAATTTTGAGTTTGAATTTTCTAATGAGTCATTATCATCGGACTTAATTGAATTTGGCTTAATCACCCAGGAGTCAGAACAAACAATTGTATACGAGGGTGATGTGGAAGTTGGTATATTAATAACAATACACGCCTTAGGACCTGTGAAAAACATATCTATAGTCAACACTCAAACATATGAATCAATGCGTATAGACACTGTTCGATTACAAGAGTTGACTGGAGATGGCATGGGTAATGGCGACACAATCATGATATCAACTGTACTTGGTAGAAAGTACACAACGTTATTACGCTCTGGAGTATATTATAACATTATAAATTGTATCGATCGAGATGTCGATTGGTTCCAACTTTCAAAGGGCGATAACATATTTGCTTATATGGCAGAAGAAGGTTACTCTAATCTCGAGTTCAGGATACAACATCAGACGTTGTATGAAGGGGTGTAATTATGGAGTTTAGAATTTTAAATAAGGATTTGTTAGATGTCGACATACTAGACACTTATGAATCGATGATATGGACTGATAGGTATTCCAGGTTCGGAGACTTCGAATTCTACATACCTGCAAACCGTCAAACCTTAGAACTGTTGAAAGAAGACTACTATATTTGGCATAGGGATTCGGAACATGTAATGATTATCGAAGATAGAATGATTAATACCGACGTGGAAGAAGGAAACTTCATCACTGTGACAGGTCGTTCACTTGAATCAATCCTCGATAGGAGAATTATTTGGCAGCAAACTATACTTACTGGAAATCTTCAAAATGGAATTCAAAAGCTATTAAATGAGAACATTATCTCCCCGACAGATCCGGATCGTAAGATAGACAATTTTATATTTGAGGCATCGACCGATCCTAAAGTCACATCACTTACGGTAAACACCCAATTTACAGGTGATAATCTGTATGACGCAATCGTTTCCTTATGTGAAACGAATGAAATAGGTTTTAAGGTTATTTTGTCTGATGACAATAAGTTTGTGTTCAAATTATATGCTGGGCAGGATCGATCTTATGACCAGATACAGAATCCATACGTTGTATTCTCACCGGGGTTTGACAACTTACTCAATACCAACTATGTTGAATCTAAGAAGAACCTGAAAACTGTTACACTAGTAGCGGGTGAGGGAGAAGGTCTTGAACGCCGTACAACTACAGTAGGCGGAGGAACGGGATTGGACCGAAGGGAACTCTTCACAGATGCCCGAGATATTAGGTCCGAGACGAGTGAAGGGGATCTGACTGAAGCTGAATACCTTGCTCAGTTGGAAGAACGAGGTAATGAAAAGTTAAGTGAACATCAGATCAGTCAGGTTTTTGATGGTCAAACTGAAAACCTTATAATGTTTAAGTATGGCGTTGATTATTTTATGGGGGATATTATACAGTTAGAAAATGAATATGGTCTCATGTCCAAATCAAGGGTGACGGAATTGATTCGTTCACATAATTCTGAAGGGGTAAATATCTATCCAACATTTGTAAATATGGAAACAGTTTAGAGGAGGTGATTTGATGGCTGTAACATATGGATTTTATAACTCGTCAAATGGTGATAGGAAGTATAATGCTTTACAGTTTTCAAGGTTGTTTGAGGGTATTATAAGAGATGGAGTTTTCTCAACTGTCGGAGGTTCTTTGATGGTTGTTGCTGCGTCGAACTTAACTGTAAATATTAGTTCTGGTCGTGCCTGGTTTAACAATACGTGGACAAATAACGATGCTCTATTACCCTTGACATTGGACCCAGCTGAAGCGATACTCAATAGGTATGATGCAATAGTGCTAGAGGTAGACCATAACGAGAGAGAGAATAGATTCAAAATAGTAAAAGGTACTCCTGCAACAACCCCGATAAAACCGGTGATGGTTAAATCTGGTGGGATTTATCAGTATCCGTTGGCTTATATTTACGTTGGTAAGGGTGTTGGAAGTATTTCGCAAGCTAACATTTCAAATGCGGTGGGCACAACCGAATGTCCATTCATCACTGGTGCGATGCAACAGGTGACAACTAATGATATCATAGCACAGTGGGAGTCGGAATTTAACACGTGGTTCGATGACCTGCAGGCTCAGTTAGAGGGTAATGTTGTTACCAACCTGCAGAATCAGATTAATACGAAACTTACAGCTGATGGTGGGGATGGTAAAGATGTTGTGGTATCTTTTACTGAGGCCGCTACCGAAGCGAACATTGCAAGTGGCGAGAAACTTTCTACTATGTTTGGGAAGATACTTAAAAAGCTTAAAAATGTTGCGCCTGAAAGTCACGCATCTTCAGCAAATACTTACGGAGTAGGAACTACAGAAAACTTCGGACATGCGAAAACTATAAACAACCTAACACAGTCAAGCCATGTGGATGGAACAGCTTTGAGTGCATATCAGGGGTATTTGTTAGACCAACAAAATATTTCATCATACCTGATGTTTTGTGTAAATATAAATTCTGATAGTTTGGACAGTGCATTTGGGAAAAATAACACTGACAGGGTTCTTGGTATTGGTAGACAATTGGCAATGTATGCTTGGTTTAAAGGTGACAGCAAAACAACTTACCCATTTACAGTTGCAAAAACAAAAAATACTTTGGATGAAATAATTGCAGATGCAAATGCAACTGAAGAAGTTGCAAAAAATCCACACACTGTTGAATTATTACAGGCAAGCCCTTTTGCAAGGGATAAGGTTTATAGAAAAATACCAATGCCAGTTTCAGAAGGGTCAACAGTAATTGCATCAGATATTAGGTCAATAGGGTCAAGTAAGAGTTTATCAACAAATGTTCCATACACAATGGCAAGTATAACTGCCCCATATAGTGGTAGATTTTTGCTGGACATTAGATATTTTTATAGTTCAAATGATAGAACATTCAACTTGACTGTTAAGGTTAATGGGGTTGATGTTTATAACAAAGATATGTCAACAAGCTATTACACTTATAGAACAGCTATGGAAGTATCAGTTGTAAAAAATGCTGTTATTGAGGTTATTATAACAAATAAATACAGTTCAAGTAGAACACTTCATGGTGGGCATGGTGCATTTTTAATTGCTGATAGACCTTTGACTTGTACTTCTGCATCAGGTATTGGAAACAATCCAATATGGAACATCCCAAATGTTAAATACACATGGGCTGTTTATCAAACAGAACCTTTTGTTGCACCTTATAGTGGAACATTTAGGTTGTTATATGCAGGAAATGCTTATGATGTAACAGAAACATATTTTGCTATTTATAAAAATGGGGCATTATATCACACCCCAACCACTCAAGAAGGTGCATACCTTGATGTACCAATGAACGCAGGGGACACACTAACTGGATATACCAAAGGTAACAGCAACGTTAATAATGGTCACAGTTACTTTACAATATTTGCTATATGTAAAGCAACAAACCAAAACACATTTCCATATTAAAAGGGGGAATTTTATGAAAACATTGGTTGATGCTTTCAATGAAAAGATTGACATTCTTTTAAAAGAAAATACCAGTTTGAAAGAACAGTTGGTTCAGGAACAAATTAAAAATGAAAAGAGTTTGGATTCATTGATTCAACTGAAAATCTTTCAAACAAAGTTAAAATTACAAGACCATTTAATAAACAACCCATTACAATTCACAGATGGCAAGTTTTATTCAGTAACAGCAGAAAAACAAAACCTGTTAAACAATGCAATAACAGTGTATCAAATAAAAGTTCAAGCAGGAATCCCTGCCACATTAAAGTGGAATGCAACTGGGGAAGAATGCACAGAATGGACAGTTGAAGACCTGTCTGCATTGGCATTGGCAATTGCTGAATATGTTGAACCATTAGTCACCCACCAACAAGCACTTGAAGTGCAAATCAGGAACTGTGAAACACTGGAAGAACTGGAAGCCATTGAAATCGATTATGAAAGCATTTAAAACATTGGTGCTGTTCTTGATTGGTGGGGGTGCTTATTACACAATTGAATTAATTTGGCGAAGTTATTCCCACTTTTCAATGTTTATATTGGGAGGTATTTGCTTTGTATTAATAGGCTTAATAAATGAGTTTTATAGTTGGGAACTCCCTCTGTGGAAACAAATGTTATTTGCGACTATAATAATAACAGTTCTCGAATTTATGTTTGGGGTAATACTGAACATATTTTTAGGATTGAATATATGGGACTATGGTAATCTGAAATTTAATATATTAGGTCAAATTAGTTTAGGTTATAGTGCATTATGGTTTTTCTTGTCATTGCCTGCTATATTTTTAGATGATTGGCTAAGGTGGAAATTATTCGAGGAAGAGAAACCTAGGTATAAATTATTTTAAGGGAGGAAATAAATGAATAGTCTTTTAGACTTTAAAGTCGACGCATTAGTTAAGGAGTTAGATGTAGATACTTTTAACTTTCTAGAATTAAGCGGTAGAAAAGCATTTCACTCACGTGGTGTTTATGGACAAGGAGTTGTAGTTGCTGTTATAGATTCGGGAGTTAGTCCTCATCCTGAGTTTGAAGATAGACTTTTGAATGGTAAGAATTGCATTAAAAAGTATGGCAATACTTCGTGGAAAGATGACAACAAGCACGGAACTCATGTGGCAGGCACTATCGCAGGTAAGAGGTGTGGGATTGCGCCCAAGGCGGAAATACTTCCGGTGAAAGTATTAGATGCTATGGGTGGTGGAGAATGGACAGACGTTATAGCAGGCATTGATTATGCAAGAACTTGGAGAAGCGGCAATAAGAAAGTTAACATAATCTCTATGTCGTTGGGTGGCGGAAGTGGACAAATAACAAATACCGAAAAACGCAACTTGGAAGCTACAATTAAGGCATGTGTGGATGCAGGAATTTTAGTTGTAGTAAGTGCAGGCAATACTGCAAAGGACGAAAAGAGATATCCTGCAAGTTTTGACGATGTAGTTACTGTTGGTGCAGTTGATTGGAATAAACAAATAGCACAATTTAGTACTTACGGCAATCACGTTGACGTATGTCAAATAGGTACTGGTGTTATTTCAGCTTACTTTGACCCCTCGCAGGGTTATGAATATATTGAACTATCTGGAACTTCAATGTCGACACCTATTGTATCAGGTATTGCGGCTTTGTTGGCATGCGACTATCAGATGAGATTCGGGACAGAGATATCCGAAAGGAAGTTATACGAAGCCCTCAAAATGAATACGAAGGATTTAGGTATAAAAGGTGTCGATAAGTACTATGGTGCTGGTTTCTGCACCTTACAACCTCTCAACATGAAAATCCAGACAGAGAACGGTAGCGACATTGTTATATTTAACGGAGAGCCTGTTAAACTGGATGTTCCCGTACAGTTAATCAATGATAGGACAATGTTCCCAATGCGAGAGTTCGCCGAGCGAACAGGTGCTAAGGTTAGCTGGCAAGCACCAAATGCACAACATAAAACTCGTGCTGAGTTTGAATGGTAATCGCAATTAAAACATCGTATATAATGAAAGGTAAAAGAACTTTATTGAGGGACTTCACGTAGTCGTTAAATCGAACGGAAAATGCCATAACTGAAGAGTGGAGTATATAAAGGGACAAGGGTGAACTGAGCAGCCCATTTATCTTTTCTTTTATGAAGTAATATACGGTGGACTAAACGTTTATGTAATAACAGACGCTTTTGCTGCACAACAATAGACAACACAACCAATAAGTGGATGGTGGTTTAAAGAAATAAAAATAAAAATAAAAGGAGAATAAAATTAAATTAAAAATACAATCATCATAAGGTGGTGTTAACATGAAGATTGATGGGAAAAATATGAGCATGATTCGTGGCGATAGTGAAAGTATTACCGTTTCATGTTCTGATACAAATGGGAACTTAATTCCTTTAGTTGATGGAGATAAAATATATTTTACAGTTAAAGAAGATGAATATAGAACTGAAAAAGTATTCCAAAAAATAGTAACTGAATTTACTGATGGTAAAGCAATAATAAATATTTTACCCACCGATACTAAAGAATTAAGGTTTAAAACTTACAAGTATGATGTTCAATTAAACCGTGGGGATGGATATGTAAAAACGATTATTCCAGTTAGTAATTTTGCGATATTATCTGAGGTGACTTATGACTAATATAAACACAACGTTTAATGATGTTGAAATAATTGGTGAAATAACAAATACAGATATAAATATAACAGTCGAACAAATGGCATCTATTTATGCGGATAAACACTATATTCATAATCAAATTAAATCATCTGATGTGTGGACTATTCAACATAATCTAGACAAATATCCATCTGTAATAATTGTAGATAGTTCAAATAGTGTTGTCATAGGGGATATTACTTTTATAGATAAAAACTCAATAATTGTATCATTTGTGGCTGAATTTAGTGGAAAAGCATATTTAAATTAATAGGAAGGTGAATAATAATGCCAAAATTTTTAGTTAATATAGATTTAAATCAAAATGAAATACAAAATGTCAGTTTGCAAAAATTAACTATTGCTCCTTCAAATCCAACTAAAGGGCAAGTGTATTACAACACTGTAGATAATAGGTCGTATTATTGGAATGGTTCACAGTGGATGGGCATGGATTCTGTTGGCGCTTCTATGACAGGCGACAACATAATTGCTGCAATTAACGGAACAACCAGCTCCATTAATGGCGAAAGAGTTAATTTCGGGGGCGGTATAGCTGCTGCTACTGAAAAGACTACTCCTGTTGATGCAGATACTACTGTAATCTCTGATAGTGCTGCAAGTGGTGCTACGAAGAAGCTTTCGTGGGAAAATATAAAGGCAACGCTTAAAACGTACTTTGACACTCTTTATAACAATTATACTCATCCAAATCATTCGGGTGATGTTACGTCTGTCGCCGATGGAGCGACAACTATTGCTAACAGTGCTGTTACAAATGCCAAAATGGCTAACATGCCTGCCAACACAATCAAGGGAAATAACACAGGAAGTCCTGCCGCTCCGCTTGATTTGACGGCCACTCAGGTTAGGACTTTGTTAAACGTTGCAGATGGTGCAAATGCTTATGTGCATCCAAACCATACTGGGGATGTTACATCTACTGGTGACGGTGCTACTGTTATTGCAAATAAGGCTGTAACTCTTGCCAAGATGGCCGATATTGCTACTAATAGTATTCTGGGCAGAAAGACTGCGGCATCTGGCGCACCAGAGGTTTTATCAAAGGCTGATGTTCTTGCATTGTTGAATGTTCAAGATGGTGCGCAAGTAAACACTGTTGCAAGTGTTGCTGGCAAGACAGGGGCTGTTACCCTTGCAAAGGGCGATGTTGGGCTCGGCAATGTTACCAACGACGCTCAGGTTAAGAAGAGTGCTACGTCTGTTGATGGTAACATTCCTGTCTGGAGTGGTACCAGTGGCGATGCTCTTGGGGCTGGTTACGGCGTAGAAACAACGCTGGCTGGCGGTAATGATAAGATTCCTCGTGCAGATGCCGTAAAGAACTACATTGATGGCTTACTCGCCGCCAGTGATGCTATGGTGTTCAAGGGAACGCTTGGCACTGGCGGTACAATAACCGCATTGCCCACAACCTATAGTGCTGGCTGGTCGTATAAAATTATTACTGCTGGCACATACGCTGGTGCTGTCTGCGAGGTAGGCGATTTAATTATTGCCACTGTTGATAGAGCAGGCAGCGGTAATCTAAATTCGGACTGGGTTGTTGTCCAGACAAATATTGATGGGGCTGTTACTGGTCCTGCTTCGGCAACGGATGGTAATTTCCCTCTGTTTGATGGAACTACTGGCAAGCTTATAAAGAATAGTGCTTATGGTCCGTCTTCGTTCTCGGCTGCAAACCATAATCATGATGCAACGTACACGAAGAAATATACAACTACTTTGGGTGGAGCTACTTCACAGGTTGTTACTCATAACCTCAATACTCGTGATGTTTCTGTAACGATAAGAGAAACCAACTCCCCGTATGCAGTTGTTCTTACAGATATTGAGCTCACTACAGTGAATACATTAACTGTTTCCTTTGCGGTGGCTCCTGCTGCAGATGCTTATACTATTACTGTTATTGGATAAGGAGGGCGCTATGAAGATTTTATCAAAGTTGGAGGCGCCTGTTGCCACACAAACTGATGATGGTCTTATGGATAGTGAAGACAAGGAGAAACTGGATGGTGTGCAGGAAGGCGCTGTGGCAATAACTATCGGTACGCAACAACCGTTGGTGGGACTGTGGTTTGAGGAATATATTTAGGAGGGATTACAATGGCAAATAGAAAGATTAAGATGCATCCACCGGGCAGCTTGGATGTTTTATACCCGCAGACTACTGCAGGCGCTGTTATTGAGGAAACAGACAAGAAGTTTATGACTGACGCAGAGAAGTCAAAGTTAGCGGCTATAAAAGAAATAACTACAGCCCGTTTTGTAGTCGGAACATCAACCGCTGGTTGGACTGCTGCTGACTGTGATTATCTTTGCGACGGTACGGCAGACCAAACGGAAATAAACGCTGCAATAACCGCTTTACCTGCAACTGGTGGCGAGGTTGTAATCTTAGATGGGACTTACAATA
>Ga0255346_1001281_pt1 | contig 36299 bp, 34 predicted proteins | sample wastewater_treat_FD_194410 | JGI IMG/M metagenome (GOLD analysis project Ga0255346, IMG submission 194410) | Wastewater microbial communities from Lulu Island WWTP, Vancouver, Canada - plant22 | ecosystem: Engineered > WWTP > Wastewater > Unclassified | place: Canada: Vancouver, British Columbia...
AATGTGGTCTATCAACCGCCGGCCGAAGAGAGCCGCCCCGATTATCTCATGGCGGAAGAAACCTATATCCCCGCCGTGCAGTGCCTTCAAGCCCTGGTTTGTCGCGGCGAAATGGCGGCCTTGCTGCGTTTTGTACCGTCGGATCAGACGCCCTTCTTCCCCATCGCGGCCTTGCTGCAGATGATTCTGAAACAGAGCAGGAAAATGATGGCCGGGTTTGTCATATTGGGCGAAATCGAAGGACTGGTAGGTGCCGCGCTGATTCAATCGCCGGGACTGCTTTCTACCGATGAATCTTTCTCTTTTCCCGAAGTGAAAGAGTGGCTGAGCTTTAGCGGCGAGCGGGTTTTTGCCCATCAGCAGGTGCTGCTGACCGGGGTGGTGAAAGATCGGGACAAAAATGACGACCCGCTGCTGCCGCCGCTTCCCTCGCACCCCGAGCTGGCAGCCCATATTCACGCCGCGGTTTTTCCGTATCAGCCACTACCGAATGGCAATATCGACATGGCGGCCTCGGTGCAAAAGTTTTTCAACGGTCCGCCGCCGCTGGCCGTGATGCATCTGGTAGACGACAACCGTCCTGCCGTCGGCCTGGGGCAAAGCACTTTGATTCGCGGCGCATGCTGGTACGCACCGGTTCAGAACCCGGAGGTGTTATCATGAGTCTGGTTTTTGGCGCTTTCACCATGGGTCTGATCCTCGCGCTGCTGTCTCTGGGCATGCTCATCAGTTTTCGAATGATACGCTTCACGGATATCACGGTCGACGGCAGCATCACCCTCGGCGCTTCCATCACCGCGTTGTTGCTTGTTGAGGGCTGGTCTCCCTGGCTGGCGGCCGGGATGGCCTTTCTCGCAGGGGGGGCTGCAGGGATGATCACCGGTCTGCTCCATACCCGCTTTAAGATTCAGGAGATCCTCTCCGGAATTCTGATGATGACGGCGCTCTATTCCATTAACCTGCGCCTTATGGGGCGCAGCAATATCCCTTTGCTGGATGTCAGAAGCTTTGCCAGCGGCATGGAGACTCTGCTCTCCCGGATGACCGGGAGCGCCGCCAAGATCAGTATCCTCGGCTGGCTGGTGCCTCTGATGGATGTGGCGCTTTTTCTTTCAGCGGCGCTGGTGGTTGTGGTCATCGGCTTTCTGCTGCAGCGTTTTCTACTCACTCACTTCGGGACTGCGCTGCGGGCCGCGGGCAACAACGCCCAGATGGTGCGGGCGCAAGGTGTCGATCATCATCGTATGATCGTTTTCGGACTGGCGCTTGCCAACGCTCTGGTCGCCCTTTCCGGCTCACTTCTGGCTCAATATCAAGGTTTTACCGATGTGCAGATGGGGATTGGCATGATGGTCTGGGGGCTGGCCAGCATTATCATTGGCGAGGCGCTGGTGGGACGTTCCGGTATCGGGATGACCATCACCGGAGCCATCCTGGGCACCATTCTTTTCCGCCTGCTCATAGCCATTGCCCTGCGCTGGGGACTCAATCCCAACGACTTGAAGCTGGTGACGGCGCTCTTTGTTTTTGTCGCCCTCGTGGCTCCACAATGGTTGGGATCCCTGTCCAAGAAATTCACCGGAGGGGTGCGTCATGCTGAGAATTGAAGCCCTGTCGAAAACCTTTTTCCCCAATACGCCCAATGAGGTGCGGGCGCTGCGCAAGGTGAGCCTCGAAATTGACGAAGGCAGCTTTGCCGCCATCATCGGCACCAACGGCTCTGGAAAGAGTACGCTGCTCAATGCCGTGGCCGGTACCTTTAAACCGGACCGGGGCCGCATCTTCCTGGACGATCGCGATATTACGCGTTGGCCGGAATTCCGCCGGGCGGCCCTCATCGGCCGCGTCTTTCAGAACCCCTTCGCCGGTTCCGCAGCCGAGATGTCCATTGCCGAAAATATCGTGCTGGCGATGCATCGCGGCCAGCGGCGCACCCTGGCTCCCGCCGTCACCCGCAAAGTCCGGCAGGCGATCGCCGACAAGGTGAGCGCCCTCAAGATGGGACTGGAAGAGCGCCTGGACAATCCCATCGGCAGCCTCTCCGGTGGCCAACGGCAGGCGCTCACCCTGCTCATGGCCACCTGGCTGCGGCCGAAACTGCTGCTTCTCGATGAACACACCGCCGCCCTCGATCCGAAAAGCGCGGCCAAGGTCGCGGAACTCACCAAACAGATCATCGACCAGGAAAAGCTTACCGCACTGATGGTCACCCACTCAATGCAGCAGGCCGTGGACCTGCCCGACCGCATCGTCATGATGCACCGAGGGCAGATCGTCGAAGACTACCGAGCTGATATGAAACGGCGAGTCCGCATCCCCGACCTCATTGCCGCCTTTGACCGCGTTCAGAAACGGGAGCTCTTTGATGAATCAGTGGCGAACCTCCTGGTTGAGCAGTATCGCTGAGCCAGGACATCGGTATGACCATCGTCAAAAGACAAAGACCGATACGATGTGGCAACATTATTCATGAATGGTGTTTTTGAATGTGGTGCCACGATCGACAGTATTCAGAACCCCACCGCGTTATCCTACGAAATCCTGGAGTAAGGTTTTGGAGCAGGCCATAGTGGCAAACTTCCCGACCTGAGCCACTGACCTTTCCGCCTCTGCCGTCGCCTGGGTTCCGCATGCGGCTGGGCAATCCAGCGTCATCCCTGGATTTGGCTCAATTGCTCGAGCTTTTCCCGGGCTTTGCCGGTTGCGAGGGCGGTCCTGGCCATTTCCGCCCCCTGCGCATAGTTCTTCGCCAGGCCGGAGAGGTAGAGGGCGGCAGCGGCGTTCATGGAGAAGAAATCTGCCTCGGGCGTGTCGTATCGGCCTTCGATGACCTGCTTGATAACCTGAGCGTTTTCCCGGGCGGTGGCACGACTGGCAATCCGCTGGAAGGCCACTGTTTTCAGCCCGAAATCGTCGGGCGTGACTTCATAGGTTTCGACCCTGGTGTCGCGCAGCTCGACCACCCGAGTCGGGCCGGCGAGGGAGAACTCGTCCATGCCCTGATGGGCCTCGATGCCGTGCACCATCCCGTATGGGGCAAGGGCTGCGGGCATGGCAATCTCTTTCAACACCGCGATGAGCTGGTCGCAGACGTGGGGAGCGTAGGCGCCGATGACAATACAGTTGGTCTGCTCACAGGGTCGGGTCAGCGGTCCGATGATATTGAACGCCGAGGTGAACCGCATGGACTGAATCAACCGTGCCCAGCCCGACTTGAGAAATGCTTCTCCAGGCAGGTAGCAGAGGCCGCTCTGAGCGAGACATTCCTCGGCTTTGGTAAGAGGGGCGTCGAGGTCAATGCCAAGGATTTCAAAAATATCGGAAGCCCCTGACACCCCGGTAACCAGCCTGGCGCCCTTCTTGGCGACAGTCAGACCGCAGGCCGCCGCGATGAGAGCTGCGGGAGTCGAACAGTTGATGGTCTTCAAGGGATCTGAGCCGGTGCCGACGATGTCGCAAACCGGTCCGCTCAGAGTGGTCCGGATCTTGGCTGTATCGTAGCGATCGAGCGCATCCCAGGCGCCGGAGAGCTCTTCCGTGGAGGGGCCGCGCGTAATGTGGGCCATGAGGAACGCGCCCTGCTGCAGTTCCGGTTGTTCGTTGAGGATGATCTGGCGATAGGCTTCAGCCGAGCTTTCACGGGTCATGAACTGGCCTGCGGCAACCGCGCAGATGAGTCTGCCGAAGTCACGGAGCTTGGTTTCTGATGGCATGGCTTGATCCTTTTTGATAATCAGCTGCTGAGTGGGAACAACGACAGGCGGTGTCTTTTCCGGGTCAGAATGCCACAACATATTTGAAAGCTTCACCGCTCAGGATGGTGGGCAAGACCAGGGGAACCTGGTCCAGCCCGATTCGGTCTTCGATGAGCGGCTCAAACGCCTTCCCAAATTGGGCCAGGAGCGCCAGCCCCCTGGTCATCTGGGGGCGGGTGCAGCCGTAAGCGCCGACGACATGAAGCTGGCGGTAATGGATTTCGTTGATGAGACGGGCGTGGACTTGGTCACTGCCGGGGAATCCACTGAAAAGGCAGTAACTGCCGTCGGCTCTGAGTTTGGTCAGCCCTTCCCAAAGGGTGTTGAGAGCAGGCGCGGCATTGACGGCGGCGTCGAAGCCGGGTTGCGGGCACTCGACCCCGCCCCCGATACCGAAGTGCTCGCGCAAAGCGTTGCTCCGTTCAAGCTTTTGAGTGTTCGTTTCCACCAGGAAGGGTTCCGCCCCCAGTGCTCGGCCGGCTATGGCCAACAGCAGGCCAAGGGTTCCACCGCCGTAGATCAGGAGCGACATGCCCGGGGAGAGTCGCAGCTGATCCAGAGCATTCAACGCGCACCCGAGCGGTTCGGCAAGACATGACAGCGGTCCGGGCAGGTTGGCGGGGACCGGGATGAGACTGGCCGTCGACACCGCCACCAATTCTGCAAAGCCACCGTCCCGATGAAACCCTATGATCTTCATGGACCGGCAGAGGTTCTCCATACCCGCGCGACAGGCGGCACATACGCCACAGGACTCTCCCGGCCAGACCACGAAGCGCTCACCGCTCACCGGGTCGAAGGCGCAAATCTCGTGGCCGGGGATTCTTGGCAGCACCAAGTCCCGCTGTCCCTGCTGCCACATCTTGGCATCGGTTCGGCAAACCGCGCAGTGGGAGAGGCGAAGGACGATTTCTCCGGGCAGCGAATGAGGAGAAGGAAGGTCTATCATCTCCAAACGCCCCACAGCTTCGAGGAGCAATGCTTTCATGGTGGGCTCGTCTAGGGGGTCATGAGGTGTTTTGACGCTTGCGCAACCGCTCCATTTCGCGGGTTTCCTCTTTGCGCCTCAGCGTCTCGCGTTTGTCGAAGTGTTTTTTCCCGCGAGCGAGGGCCAGTTCAATCTTGGCCTTACCCTTGCTAAAATAGATTTTAAGGGGAATGAGGGCAAGCCCTTTCTCCTGGGTCTTGCCGAAAAGCCGCTTGAGTTCAAACTTGTGCAGGAGAAGCTTGCGAACCCGCTCCGGCTCATGGTTGTCATAGGACGCGTGGCTGTAAGCGCTGATGTGACAGCCGTAGAGATAAATCTCTCCCTGCCGGATTCTGGCATAGCTGTCCTTGAGGTTGGCTTTTCCCTGCCGCAGTGACTTGACTTCCGTCCCCAGGAGGACCAGTCCTGCTTCGAGTTTCTCAAGAATCTCGTAATCGTGGTAGGCTTTCTTGTTCTGGCAGACGATCCGGAACCCTTCGTCGGAGGTGGTCTTGGTTTTCGACATTACAAAAAGCGCTTTCTCCTGGTTCGTCTTCCGGTCTTCTCCGAGAATTCTTCAGACTGCAGGACACCGGGGTTGAATATTCGCAGCTCTTCGGGAAACTTGTCAAGCATCTCGCGATAAAGCCGTTGGTGGATTTCCTCAGTGGTGCGCAGGCGCAGCACGCGAGCGACAAACCGGCGGCAATCATCGACGTGGGAGCGATTGATGAGGTTCTTCAGGCGCGGGATAGCCTGGGGGTTCATACTGAGGTTGTCGAGTTCCAGGCCCAGCAGGATGGGTGTGTAGAGCGACTCTCCCGCCATTTCCCCACAGAGACTCACCTTGATCCTGGCCTTGCGTCCAACCGCCACAACGTGTCTGATGAAGCGCAGCACGGCCGGATGGAGTGGTTCAAAGAGATATGCCACGTGCTCATTGGACCGGTCAATACCGATGCTGTACTGGATCAAATCGTTGGTGCCGATGCTGAAGAAATCCACTTCCCTGGCCAGCATGTCGGCTACGGCCACTGCTGAGGGCACCTCAATCATTACCCCGATGGGCATGTTATCGTCGAAGGCAAGGCGATGGCGCGTCAGCTCGCCGCGGGCATCGCGCAAGACCTCTTTGGCACGCAGCAGTTCGCTCACCCCCGAGACCATGGGGAACATGAGGCGGATGTTGCGGGCATGAGCGCTGGCCCTGAGAATCGCACGGAGCTGAGTCTGGAAGAGCTCGCGATAATGGAGGCAGAGCCGAATGGAACGCAGACCCAGGGCAGGGTTTGCCTCCTCGATTTTGGGGTACCAGGAGGCCAGCTTTTCGGCACCGACGTCGAGGGTTCGCATGGTAACCCACTTAGGCGCCATGAGTTCGGCGAGTTCCCGGTAATCGTTGTAAAGCGCCTCTTCGTCGGGGAAATCCAGCCGGTTCATGAGAAAGAACTCGGTGCGATAGAGTCCAATCCCGTCGGCACCATTATCCTTCGCCGCCACCACCTCTTCCAGAAGCTCGATGTTTGCCTCAATTGTGATGAGGCGACGGTCGAGGGTGCGGGCCGGAAAAGGTGCAACTCTGCTAATGGCGCGGATGTATGTCTCGAATTCCGTCTGGCGCTCATGAAACTGGCCCAGATCTTCGTCCGTCGGGTCGACAATGATCTTGCCGGATGCGCCATCGACGATGATGATGCTGCCGTTGGGGATCGTCTTGGTGGCCACCTCGGTGCCGACCACGGCGGGTATGTTCAATGAACGGGCGATGATCGAGGTGTGGGAAGTGCGCCCGCCCATGTCGGTGACCAGGCCCATAATGCGATCGAGGCGCAGTTGCGCGGTGTCGGCCGGGGAGAGATCATGGGCGACCAGAATGACCCGCTCGCTGATGTCGTCGAGGAAATTCTGTTCCTGGCCCGCCAGGTTGCGCAGTATGCGCTCTCTGACGGCTGCCAGATCTGCCATGCGGTTCTGGATAACCTCATCGTCGAGACCCTTGAACCGCTCGCCCGCCTGTTTGATGGAGCGGGCAAAAGCCCACTGAGCGTTCAGGCGTTCTTCGCGGATGAGGCGCACGGTCTCGTCATGAATTGGCGGGTCCCGAAGGATCATCTGGTAGACTTCAAGGACTTGGGCGTGATCGACCAAATCCGGGGGAAGCCTGAGTTTAATGTCTTCCAGGGCCTTTTCCGTCAGAGAGACTGCGACCTCGAACCGGGAACACTCTTCAGCTACGGCCGCCTCATCTTCGAGAAGATGGTGAGGGATGGAGATTCGCCAATGTGCGAGAAGATAGGCTTTGCCAATGGCAATTCCCGGCGAAACGCCAATTCCCTGGATGGCCTTTGCGGGCTGCTCCATCGATTTGCCTCAAACCTGAGCACATGATGATTTCAAGGGAGACGACGCTCTGAGTCGGCAGGCTGGCGAACAACGGCGAACGCGCGAGAACCATGTTGCTCCAGCAGGTTGACATCGCGGGGAACGAGAATGCGCCTTTCACAGTTATGAATACGAACGGGCGCTGGCGCACCGTGAGCCTGGAAAACCTATGGTTCGCCGAATTTCGTCTGAAAGAGGATGGCCAGGGCATTCAGCGCTTCGGATGCGTCCGGACCGAGGACCGTGACTTGGACCTTGCTTCCGCGGGGGCACACCAAGGTCATAATGTCGAGAATGCTCTTGCCGTTCACCTTGTTGTCACCTTTGGCAATCCAGACGTCCGATACGAATTGGGTGGCCACTTTGACAATTTGTGCTGCAACTCTGGCGTGAATCCCCGACTTATTGGCAATGATGAATTCCTGTTCCAATACCACGATCTTGCCTAAAACGGCCTCCAACGCTGATATTCTCCTCAGAGCTCCAAAATTCCGCCGTCTCTTAGCACATGGCCCCGGTGAAGTCAACTGCGCTGAACCGCCGACAGCCTTGCCTAAGATTGAGCTTGGGATACTGCCGGATTGTTCCCCCCCGACCCCAATTCCCCCATGCCAGTGCAGGCCGGGAGTCCAAATGGACCCGGCATCCCATCCCATCCTCGGTTGCCATACCCGCTGCGCGGCAATCGAGTTCCGGTTTGCGACCCCGAGCGGTTGCCGGCTCTGAGGCTCCGTCGCAGCGAGGAGGTCGACACGCTCATGGCATGGGGATTGATCATCATGAGCCGTTGTCTGCTTCTGGTCGGTATTCTGACCAGGAGAGAAAGGACGTCGAGCTTTAAATAGGTCCAGGCTTTGAGTCGCTTGCCGGACCGTTGCTCGAGTTGGCAGGTAATCCGGTTGTTATCGATTGCCTCGGGTATTCTTCGTGAGGTCAAGCCTCGTGTTACAGGTGGCCACCGCCCTCGAAGTCCTGTATATGTTATTGATCTCATTGAGAGCTTACAGTTAATTGTGGTCAAACCTGTCTCAACCATATATAAAGGGACCCGCAGCGCTCCAGCGGTAGCTGGCCTGCTTTGAATCCGGGAGAGGTTTGGGGGGTGCCGGTTGAGCGAGGTGAAGAAGACTATTGCCAGGAATGGATGCCTGAGCATCATTGCCTCGCTCGTCGGCGACAGCCACCGACAGGCTGTCCTGCATCGTAATGGCAGTAGCGGAGCCGGTTTGTGAGCGCGATTTCAGTTAAGGGGCAACCTATCCTGATCATTGGCATGCATCGATCCGGAACCACGCTGGTCTCCCACCTCCTCATGAGGTTTCCTCAAGTCCATTTTGAGATGGAGCCGCACGTGTTGTGGAAGGCAGGGAATTTTCACTACCTCCCTGACAATCGTTTCGATATTGATCGTAATGTGGTCGTCTGGATCAGGAACAAGCTACTTGGGGCTGCGGGAACCAGGATCCTGGTCGAAAAATCCCCAACCAACTGCGTTCGACCCCAACTGGTGCATGCTGTTTTCCCTGATGCGAAAATCGTATACCTGGAGCGTGACCCTGTCCGATGCATTTACTCGAATTTTCAGAAGACTCTGCTTAGTGTTTCATTCGATCCTGCAATTATTATACGAAAGTATTTATATCCTTCCTATTTGGAAAACAGGTATGCCACCAACGGCAAGAAGATCTTCGAGCGGTCCCTGGAGGCGGGCGGCGGACGGGGAATTCATAAGCAATTGCGAGCTGTCGATCTTCATCTGTTTGTTCTCTATACTGCGAAAATGCTCTACATTCGGAATGCTTTGCATGCCTTGCCGTTTGGACCAAAACTGGACGGTTTCATTGATATTATGAAAAATGAAGGTCCGATATCATATCACGTTAAAGTCTATCGGGAGGCGGAATCCTGCAAGCAGATTTTTCAGAATCTTTATGGTGATCATTTTCAATTATTCAAACTTGAGAAAATCCATACTCGAGCGGAGGAGATATCAAGGCTGTTTGAGTTTTGCGGGGTTACTGCCAGCGAAGAGTACATACATGGTATCGTTGAGTCATTTGACTCCAGAATAGTCAATCATGCCAATGCTTCCAGTGAATTTGATGAGAGCATTAGGAAGATGTTGGATTCTTGAGCAGCAACGCATGGGGACCTCGGGTGTGGCAACCAGGCGGCTGGCTCCAGGGTAACGTGCCACCCAAATGGGTGTCTGAGTTTCATCCGTCATGCCTGCGAAAGCGGTCATCCAGGTGGTTTTGCTGGGTTCCCGCTGGCGCGGGAATGGCGCGCCCGCCCGGGACAAGGGCCATTTTAGCCTGGGGAGCGGTGCTGAGGATCTTAAGAGCTGTCAACCGGAGGTTGTGCGGATAGAGAAGATGTTTGACTGGATGATCGTGGGTGCAGGTTTCACTGGCGCGACACTGGCGGAACAAATTGCTTCGCAGTTGAATCAGACCGTAATGGTAGTCGAACGCCGTGATCATATCGGCGGGAACGCCTATGACTATCTTGACGAACATGGCATATTAGTTCACAAGTACGGTCCTCACATTTTTCACACGAACTCAAGCCAAGTCTGGGATTATCTGTCCCGCTTTACTGACTGGCTTCCATATAATCATCACGTTCTGGCAGTCATCGATGGGAAGAAGATTCCGCTCCCTTTCAACCTGAATTCACTGCACGCACTTTTCCCACACCATACTGCCAGGAGGCTGGAGACACTGCTTTTGGAGAGATTTGACGAAGGAGTCCATGTGCCCATTCTTGAGCTCCGAGCGAGCAACATGAACGGGGATTTGGGTTTCCTGGCGGATTTTATCTATGAGAAGGTTTTTTACAGCTACACGCTGAAACAGTGGGAGCTCACGCCGGATGAGCTGGACCCTTCAGTTACCGCGCGCGTTCCGGTTCGCATTGGACGTGATAATCGCTACTTCCTTGACCGCTACCAGGCCATGCCCAAACACGGCTATACCGAAATGTTTCGAAAAATGCTGTCGCATCCGAACATCGAGGTGGTCCTCAATACGGACTACACGGAGATAATCGATGTTGTGAAGTTCAACCGGATGATCTATACAGGAGAAATTGATGCCTTTTGTGGCTTTGTGTACGGTGAGTTGCCCTACCGCAGCATGCACTTTGAATTTAAACATATTCGCAGGGGGGCGTACCAAGAGGTGGCTCAGGTGAATTACCCCAACGATCATGACTTCACTCGTATCACTGAATTCAAGCACATGACGGCGCAACAGGCATCCGCCACCACCATAGCCGTTGATTACCCCCGGCCTTGCAGGAGAGGTCGGGACGACCCGCACTACCCGATTCCCATGCCGGAAAACCAGGATCTGTATAATCGGTATCTGAAAGAGACGCACAGGATCAACGGCAATGTCTTGTTCGCCGGCCGATTGGCTGACTATAAATACTACAACATGGACGAAGCCGTGCGGCGGGCCCTCGATCTGTTTGAGACCAAGGTCGCCGCGTCGGCCCATGCCGGTTCTGATTCTACCGGCCGGTTACGCTTCAGGAGCCATCCGATCATTCAGCACCAGCCGCTTTTTCCCGGCCAATGCAACACCGTGGAACGTCCCGTTCAGATCATGGCAGAGTGTGGTTAGAACCGCACCCCCAAGGGCCTGTCTGATTTCTACAGAGTGCCTCTCGAGCCGGTCTGGGCAGGTCTGACAAGTCATCGTTGAGAGCATGTTAGTGGTAGGGTACCCTACCGCAAAGTCTATCATGGGAGCGGGAAGTGACGATGGGTACCATCGCGTCGGCCGTCAAAGGGAGCCGTCCACTCAAGGAAGAAATAGAAGTCATCGGATGTGACGAAGCGGATGGGGATTGCATAGAGTCGGGAATTGAATCTGACGCATTCGAGGCAGTCCTTGCCCAGCGACGTCTGCAACTGGTTATGAAGCGAATCATGGATGTCATCGGGGCGCTCGTGCTTATCTCGGTCTTCTCGCCCATTCTTCTGGTCACTGCCGTCTTGGTGCGGTTCTCTTCACCAGGTCCGATCATTTTTCGCCAAGAGCGCAGAGGGTACCGGGAAAGGCTTTTTCAATTCCTCAAGTTCCGGTCGATGATCGTCGATCAGGACCGTGTTATGGACAACCGTAAGGTAAAAGAGCTGCAGGATAATGGGATCTTGGTCAAGGTACGGCGCGACCCGCGCGTCACCGCCGTCGGGGCCTTCATTCGCCGGACCAGCATCGATGAGCTGCCCCAGCTGATTAACGTGCTCATGGGCGACATGAGCCTGGTGGGGCCGCGTCCTCTTGTGCCCTATATGCTGGAGCCCTTTCCCAAATTCCAAAAGGTGCGGTGCATGGTCCGTCCCGGCCTGACAGGGTTATGGCAGATTCGTGAGCGAGAACGCAACACAAGTGCCAAATATATGGTTAAACATGACCTTGAATACATCCTGCGGATAGGAGTTCTGTTGGATATCTGGATTCTACTCGCAACCCTTCCCGCCACAATCCTCGGAAAAGGGGCCCACTGATACGCCGATGCGAACTCTCGGGCAGGCATGGCCTCTCTCCGACCCCAAGAATCAGAATTACGGGGCAAGCTCCCAATGAATCACTCTCGCCGGGGTCATTGGTCGGAAAGTACCTCTCGGTAGAGTTGAAGGGTGGCTTCAGCGCAAGCGCTGATGTCGAATTGCCTGATAGCTCGACGCTGGGCCTGCTTTCCCAGTCTGGTGCGGAGTTCGTCATCTTCCAGCAGCCGGTTCAATGCCGCCGCCAGTGCATGGGCATTGCGCGGAGGAACGACGAGGCCGGTCTGGCCGTGTTGGTTGACGAACTTCACTCCAGTCGGCAAATCAGTGCTCACCACCGGTATGCCACTGGCGTGCGCCTCAACTTGGACCAGTCCGTATGCTTCGGTGTTGGCGCTTGATGGGAGAACGAAAACGTCGCTCGCCTGATAGTAGACGGGCAGCTCCTCATCTTCAACCAGACCCGCGAACTTGACTCTCTCGGCCAATCCCAGTGCTTGAGCCAAATCAGTCAGGGGTTTGCGCAAGGGTCCCTCTCCCACCAACACCAGCACCCCCGGCACCTGTTTCATTGCCGCAATGAGATACTCCAACCCTTTATAATAGACAAATCGGCCAATAAACAGGATCATTCGCTGATCACCCGCCAGGGAAGCCCTGAGCTGGCTCGCGCGAAGCCTGGAGTGGTCGGTGGGCTGAAATTTCTGAGTCTCGATGCCGCCGGGGATGACGACCAGTTTCTTCTTATGCTGGGTGAGGAAAGGCGATGATGTGGCCAGTTCCGGCGACCAGACGATGATCCGTTTCGCCCTCTCGAGAAAACGATTCAAAAACGGCCGGTAAAGCAAAAGCAGGACCTTCTGACGAACAATATCCATGTGAAAGGTTACGATGATGGGTGCCTTCAGGCGTGCTCCAGCCTCGGCCAATTCGCCCCAGGGGTACGGAAAATGGAAGTGGTACAGGTCAGCCGCCGCATCTCGCAGGAGACCGGTGAACCCTAGAGTGATCGGGGTCGAGGACACGTGAGCGATGGTTGTCGCCCGTTGCACGAAGATTCGTCCGTCATATTCCTCTTTCAGGATTCCCCGCCGCTTTTGGCCGGTGATTACCTGCGCCTCGAGGTGAGGGTTACAATGGAGCAGCGCCTTGGCGAGCCACTGTACGTGCCGTTCCAGGCCGCCCGGATGGGGTGGGTACAATTTGCTGACAAAGGCAACCTTCATGGCTCAGCCTACAGTGGCAAACATGTGAGTGAGTGCGCTGCCCACCGCTTCTCTAATTCATCTCGGGCAGTACATAAGCATGGAATTTGCCCGGAGCGGCCGTCACGAGTGCCCGCAGGAGGTTCCGCAGGTTTGGACCGTCAATGTGGGCCGCGGGTATCCCTGCCACCATTGGGAACCGTGAACCGAGTCTGTTGATCGAGTGGTCACCTGGCTCATTGGAAGTGCTTCCGTCCTGGTCTCTTAGAGCCGGAAAGGGATAAGAAAATGCAAACCATCCGGATCTCGATGGACTTCGCGCTCGATCGCTTCTGAACACTCCGGCTGCGGCGATCTCCTCGTAACAGCTTTGGATATCGCAGGATTCTTGCTCGTCTGCTTCTGGTCGGCGCCTACACTAGCGGTATTTCGTCCCCTGTCAAGTGATTTGGCAGGGTGCGGTGCAAACGGCTGACCGGTCGCCATCAGGAGAAGGCAGCATGTTGAAAATGTACGATAAGTAAGTGGACAAAGAGGCGGGCGGGCAATTGCCCGTCCCTGACCCGCAACCCGGGCGCGTTTCAGCAGCGGGGCGGCCGCGGGCGGCTCGAGGCCGCCCAAATCCGCAAGGTATCATCCCTGGCCTTTCATAAGGCCTGCCGTCGGCAAGGTTTGCCGTCGGGCTATTTCCCGGACTGGAAGGGATCCCAGTCGCAGCCCCAGATTTCACTGTTGAGTGGCAGTTTGTAGTTGCGGCGTTCTTCGTAGGTTGGATAGCGCCGGTCACCACCCTCGCCGGGGAGCATGCTGACGGGGAATTTGGGGGCCAGCAGGCCATGCTTGCGGGCTTCCTGCTCGAGCCATTCCCGGTCGTCGGGGTGAGCGATCGAGATTAAGGCCCGCGCCCGTTCGTAGCCGCTCAAGCCTCGAAGGTTCACAATCCCATACTCGGTGCAGACGTAGTTGGCGAGCTGCGCCGGCACATCCACCGTTGACCCTTCGGGCAGGAACGGCACGATCCGTGAGGTGCCGTGCTTGCTGCGGGCGGTCATGGAAGCCACCCCGCGGCCCCCCTTGGACATGGCGCAGAAGCTGACAAACTGGAAATAGCCGCCAGTGCTGGAAATGGGGCGTTTTTCGTAGAAGCCCGCGCACTGCTGCCCCAAAAGGTCCACGGCGACGCAGTTGTCGATGGCGATCATATTGTCGATGCGGCTCAGAGTCTGGAAATTGTTGGTATAGCCAATGTCGTAGACCGCCAAGTGCTGATTGTGATTGACGGTATCATAGTACCACTGCTCATCCACGGGAAAGGCGAAAGTCCACACGCTCTTACCCCGATCGATGGTCTTGTAGGCATTGGTCACCTGGCCGGATTCGATGAGGGTAATGAGCCCATAGTTGAGCATCTCGGTGTGGATGCCGAGATCCTTGAAACCGGCGTCGGCCATGGCGGTAACACAGGCTGAAGGCAGCGACCCGATGCCAAGCTGGACGATGTCCCGATCCCGCATGATGGTCATGATGTGGCGGGCGATGGCCTCTTCCTCGGGGCGGGCCTTGATAGCCCGTTCGTTGATCTGAGGCCATTTGTACTTTTCGCAGTCGACCTCGACCCAGTAGTCGATTTCATCGATGTGGATGGTATTGAGACGTCCGCCCTCCGCCCAGGGGTAATCCGAACGCACCTCGATGACGGTCTTTTTCGCCGTTTGTTTGAAGATATTGGCGTTGTTGGTACCGTAGGAAAAATTGAAAAACCCGTGGCTGTCGGGCAAGGTGGCGGCGTTGAACCACCAGTCGAGGCCACGTTTCTCCTTGACGGCGTTGATGAAGCGATAGTGATGGGCCCACATGCCGTAAGCCCAGCCCCACTGGGCCCAGTCGGTCACATTGTTGGTGTCACGGGCTTTGCGGTTCCAGGGAAAGAAAAAGAACTCATGGACGCAATGGTACTGCTGTAAGGGATCGATCTGCTGCAACTCCGGGTGCGGGTAAAAACAGGCGTATAGCCAGAATTCAATATCTTTCAAGCTGCCGGGGCCGGGGCCAAGCCTCCGGGCGACGGCTTCGGTGCACACCGTCGAGTCCCCCCCGACACTGCCGTTGTTGATCCAGTCACCGGATTTTACCATCTCGGCAATCTGTTCCGGTGTTCTTTTCTTGTCGCGAATCTTCTGCTGAATGGGTGTCGTCATCAGAACTCCTTCCTCCAGTTGGTGATGGGATCGGCCATATGCTTTCCTGAGAAGATTTGACATATGCCGGAGAGCGCTGAATTAGTCAAAAGAAAACACGATACTTCTCGTCAGAGTGTTCAAGCGGCCTGATTTTCTGAATTCTTGACATGCCCTGTTGCGGGTGGGCTAAAGGATTTCAGCCAGCTGCTCCGCAAGGGCCTCGGTGGTGGTGAAGAGCAGCCCGGACATCCCCAACCTTTGAGCGGCATGCACATGCTCAAGGGTGTCGTCGATGAAAACGGCTTCTTCTGGCGCAACCTCCAGGCGTGCCAGGACTCTTTCGAACGCCGCCGGGTCCGGTTTGGCCAGGCCTTCGTCGCCGGAGCAGAAGACGACATCGAACAGCTCGCGTATCTTCCACTCCTTAAGCCATTCCTCCAGACCGCGCGGCGCATTGGAGAGTACCGCCGTCTTAAGGCGGCCGTGCAGGCGGCGGATCAGGTTGACAACCGCCGTGTTGATCGCCTCATCGCGGCGGTAGCGGCGCCGGAAAGCATCGAGTTCACTTTGAGCGGTCAAGCCCAGGTCAGGTCCAACGGCTTCCCAGTACTGAGCCTCCGTCAGGCGCCCGAGCAGGGCATTCTGCCAGGCCCGGCGGTCGAACATAAGCCTGTTGATGGTATCAGGTTCCAGGCCCAGTTCCCGCTCATAGCGGCGGAACAGCGAGGGTGGCTTTTGCGCGGAAATGACTCGCCCGAAGTCAAAAATGACGGCTTTAATCATGAAGCCTCGCATGCTATGGTACCGTTTCCGCGGACCTCGCCCGCGGACCGGATCAGAACTGGCGGCAGGGCTGGCGACAGGTGGCGCGATCGTGAACCGCCATCATAACCGAACTGACAAGATCGCCTCCATGAGAATTCGCTTTGGCCGACCGTGGTCCGGTGGAAACAAACCGTTGGCCGAGGTCGTCCCGTGATGCCTCACTGCCCGCGGGCCACGCTGTCTTCAATACGGGTTGCCGAGGATCGCAACATGGCGCCAAAGTCTGGCACGATTGCACTCATGGGTTCCGGGGAACTGACCGCTACTATGGTCGAAGTGTACAAAGAGCTCCTGGCGAAGCTCCAGCCCTCACCGCGCGCGGTTTTTCTGGACACGCCCGCCGGCTTTCAGCTCAACGCCGACCTGCTGTCACAAAAGGCGGTCGGGTACTTTCATGACCGTATCCAGCAGTCTTTGAGGGTCGTCTCATTCAAGTCCAGGGATGGAGTGGCCCTCTACGAGGCCGAACAGGCATTCCATGAACTCCGCGAAGCCAATTTCGTGCTGATTGGTCCGGGAAGTCCCACTTATGCCGTTCGCAACTGGGACCAGACACCGGTTCCGGAGATTCTCACGGCATGTGTTGCAAAGGGAGGCTGCCTGGTGGCCGCCAGCGCTGCCGCCCTCACCGTAGGCCATTTCACCCTCCCGGTTTACGAGATCTACAAAGTGGGGCAGGATCTGCACTGGGAGGAGGGATTGCAGATTCTGGGCCATTTCGGCTTTAATCTCGTGGTGGTTCCCCACTGGAACAACGCGGAAGGCGGCACCCACGACACCCGTTTCTGCTATATGGGGGCGGCGCGCTTTGCGCAGCTCGAAGCGCTTTTGCCTGATGATATTGCGATATTCGGCCTGGATGAGCACACGGCCTGTCTACTGGACCTGGAGACCGATGAGGCGGTCGTCAAAGGCCTTGGTCGAGCAGTCTTGAGGTGTCGCGGCGCCGAAGTGGTGTTCGAGAAGGGAGAACGCTTCTCGCTTGAACTCCTGAGAGGTGGGAAAGGGCTCAAGCCTTGGCAGCCCATTGCTCCTCAGCTTTCTCCCGAACAACCACGTCCCGGTGAGCGGCAGCATTCCTTCTGGGGTGTCATTCATTCCCTGGAAGCCTCCTTCCAGGCCGCGCTCCAGAAGCGTGACCCGCAAGCGACCATCAGCATCCTGCTCCAGTTGGATGAGCGCCTTTGGCGAGCCCGTCAGGAAGGTGAGAGTGACGAGTTCATCTCCCAGGCGAGGGAGATCTGGCGGGAGCTGCTGGTTCACCTTGGGACGAAGCTCGAAGCCGGCCCTGAAGATCGAACTAGGTACCTGTCGCCTCTGGTCCATGAGTTGATCGATTTGCGGGAACGCTTCCGGCGGGAGCGAAAATGGCACGAGGCCGACGCCGTTCGCGAAAGCCTCCTACGTGCGGATATTATCGTTGAGGATACCAGGGACGGCCCGCGGTGGCATCTGGAGGCGGGGTAAAAGTAATTGTCGAAGAGCGGACTGCAAAAAAAGCTAACCGCAGAATATCGAATATCCAACCGCAGAAGGTTAAAGGAGGGTTTGGACGGACGGCAGGACCGCGGGGTGTTGAAAAGGGAATACCCAAAATAAGACAAGGAATTGCAGAATGCTGAAGTGGATGAAGTGGGTTGACGTGGCAGCCATCAGCGTCCGGAGCCAGGGGGGTAACTAAGGGGCGGGTTGCGGCGTGCCTTAGCCATGGTGAGGGGTCGGATCATCAGGACGAAAGCCCGAGAGCTCCATGCCGCTCTCGATTCAGCGTAAGGTCTGAAAGCTGCACCAGAGACTATTTCCAGATGGAAAATCCGGAGCTTGGAAGATATGGGGTCAAGGAGAAACAGGCAGCGCCGCTTCTGAGTCAAAGAGAAACAATCTGCCTGACAAGATGATTTTCCAACCTCTGGCTTGGCATGAGGACGTTGTTCGTGGCAGGAACCGGGCAATTCGGTGTCAGGCTTTGGAGGAGGTGGTTGCCACCTGGAAGATGCCCGCTCCCACCACGAGAAGCCCGAGAGCCTTCATCAGGGAGATGGTCTCCCCGAAAAAGAGATAGGCTAACAGCGTGGCGCCGCTGGGCTCACCGAGAATCAGCACGGCCACGGTGGTGGCTGGAAGAAAGCCCAGAGTCCAGTTAAAGGTGGTATGGCCGATTAATTGGGGAACTACTGCGAGCAGCACGAAGACCAGGTAGGTTTGAGAAGAAAAGCCGGTCAGGGGGGTTGCGCTCAGGAGGTTGAGGGGCAGCAGGAAGAGGGCGGCGGTGCTGTAGGCGCCGAGGACATAGGCGGTCAGATTGAGGGTGTGTCGCACGGAGCGCCCGGCGAGGAGGTAGCCGGCGGCGGCGAGGGCTCCTGCCAGTGCGAGGAGATCGCCGAGGAGGGCCTCCGGGGAGAAATGGAAGTCGTTTTCGGCGATGATCATGCTGCCTGCCACGACCAGCAGGATGCCGGACCAGGCATAGCGGGGCAGCCGCCGGCGAAGGCAACACCGGTCAAAGAGGGCGACAAAGAGAGGAGTGGTGCTGACCAGCGTGGCGGAGCTGGCAATGGAAGTCAGTTGCAGAGACCGGATCCAAAAGGCAAAGTGGAGCGCCAGGAAGCAGCCGGCGAGCAGGGTCCGGCCCAGGATGGGCCGGTTCCAGCAGTGATTGGCGGGCATCTTGAAAAGATACCAGGGAAGAAGGACGACGGCGGCGATCCCGACGCGATAGGACGCTATGGCCAGGGCCGGAGCGTCGGCCAGCCTGATCAGAATGGAAGCGCAGGAGATGGCGGTAATCCCGGTCGCCACGAGGGGCCACAGCAGCAAAGGATGCGGCGGGGCAAGACCCGGGGAGGGTCGAGGCGTGGAAGCCGGCGGGTGATCCAATGCCTCTGGATGCCTCAAAAAACTCCTTGACAAGATCATTCCCAATAAGGTACTGGTAACCGTTCAAAACTCTTTCAGGGAGGAACGGTTATCATGGTAAAGAGCCCTTGCCTCAATTGTGACAGAGCTGCCGAAGACAAGAACAAGTGCCTGGAAAACTGTGAGAAGCTCAAAGAGTACCAGGAACAGATTCTGAAGCAAGGAATTTATGCGACCATGTAACCCGGGGCGAACGCGCCTCTGCCTTACGCGGCCGTCGCGGCCGCTTTTTTTATCATGATCGGGGTTGTTCACGGTTGAAGCGAACGAGACTGCCCGCGAGCGATGCAGGAAGCAACGGGAGGGTATGAGCATGTATGCGATATTTCAGTCGGGTGGCAGGCAGTATCGAGCTGAGCCCGGCGCGGTGGTCAAGCTTGAGAAGCTCCCCGGGGAAGTCGGGGGTGAAGTGTCATTGGCCGAGGTGATGCTGGTTGCCGATGAAGATCAGGTCCGGGTCGGCCAGCCGGTGCTCGAGGAGGTATCGATTCGGGGGCGGATTGTGGAACAGGGTCGCCACCGCAAGATCGTTATTTTTAAGCATAAGAGGCGCAAGGATTACCGCAAGAAGCAGGGGCATCGGCAGTATTACACGGCGGTCCTGATTCAGGGAATCGAGCAGGGACTGGCTGCAACGGCGCAACCTGCTGATTCAACCCCTGTTACCGAAGGTGCAGCGGCACCGTTGGAGGAATAAACATGGCCCATAAGAAAGCTGGAGGAAGTTCCAGAAATGGTCGGGACAGCGCCGGGCAGCGTCGGGGCGTGAAGCGTTATGGAGGCGAGGCGGTACGGGCCGGCAACATCCTGGTACGGCAACTGGGAACCAAGTTCCACCCCGGCAAGAACGTCGGTATGGGAAGAGACTACACGCTCTTCGCGCTCATCGATGGTACGGTCGCGTTTGAATACAAGGACAAGATGCGTCAGAAAATCAGCGTCTATCCGGTCCCTGCCCCCGCGTAACGATTTTTCCTTCCCTTGAATCCGTTGGCAACTCGGCGCTGGTCTGGAAAAGGCGGGGCAGCGCCGGGTCACTGCCTCCTCCATGGTTGGTCAACCATCATGCATGGTAATCACTCATACACTAATCGGGTAACCCCGTGGCAATCCCCCAACGGGAGGGGAGAATTCAATGCTGCGTTGCTGATACTCCCATGAAGTTCGTCGATGAAGTCAAAACAAGGGTGGTAGCGGGTAACGGGGGCCAGGGTTGTGTGAGTTTCCGCCGGGAGAAGTATGTGCCCAAAGGGGGACCTGACGGAGGTGATGGCGGTTGGGGAGGCGACGTGGTGCTGGAAGCTTCCGAGCGAAAGCATACCCTGCTCGATTTTCATTTCCGTCATGAATTCAAGGCAACCTCGGGGACCCATGGCCAGGGCCGGAATCGGCACGGTCGGAGCGGTCGGGATCTCATCCTTGAGGTTCCCCCTGGGACCATCGTAAGAGATGCGCAATCGGGTGAGATGCTGGCTGATCTGGTGACGCCCGGCCAACGGTGGGTGGCGGCCAAAGGGGGGCGGGGAGGAAAGGGCAATGCTCACTTCACTTCTTCCACCATGCGGGTTCCCAGGTTTGCTCAGCCCGGGGAGAAGGGTGAAGCCCGGGAATTGGTCCTGGAACTGAGGCTTATGGCGGATGTTGGCCTGGTTGGGTTGCCCAATGCCGGTAAATCGACCCTGATTGCCGCGGTGTCGTCAGCCCGGCCAAAGATCGCTGCTTATCCCTTTACCACGATCGTTCCCAACCTGGGAGTGGTATGCTATCGGGATGCAACTCCCTTCGTAATGGCCGACATTCCCGGCTTGATCAGCGGGGCTCATCTTGGCGCGGGTCTGGGAACCCGGTTTCTGCGTCATATCGAAAGAACCCGCTTGCTGGTGCATCTCATCGACATCCACGAAGCGGCGGCGGGTGACCCACTCGATCCCTATCGCCTGGTCGAAACCGAATTGCAGAGCTACTCTGAAGCAATCCAGGGCAAACCTCGCGTCATCGCCCTGAACAAGATTGATCTCCTGACCGAACCCGACCTGCTGGATCGCATCGTTGCCTCCTATCAGCAGACGGGACACCCGGTGGTGCTGCTGTCGGCGCTGAAGGGACAGGGGCTCGACCTGTTGCTGCAGCTCCTGACTCGGCTCCTGTTGCCCTCCGAGCAGGTTGAGCCGTCCGAGGCTGAGGTCGGCGCCGAGGGAGAAGCCATTCGGGTTGAGGAGGGAGCGAACGCATCTTTCTCGCGGTTGGGGTCGGGCGAGTGAAAAACTGCCGGGCCTGAGCCCTTTCAGGTTATAATGGGTCGCTCATTACCCGGATGGTGCATTCTTCACCTGGTTGTTCGCTGATTGTTCAAGTGGCGGAAGAGAATCCCTCAAGGATCAAGGAAGGACTGCTGGACCCATGGACGAACTGAAAAATCGAGGGGCTTTTTTCAATCGCTGCCGACGGTTGGTGATCAAGGTGGGGAGCGCGGTTCTGACGGGACCTCGGGGCTTGAACCGGGTGATGATCCATCGCCTCACCGATCAGATCGCCGAACTGCGGCAGATTGATCCGGAGCGCAAGATTGCCGTCGTAACCTCGGGGGCGGTCGCTTCCGGGTTGCGCAAGATCGGTTTCAATCAGCGTCCTCGAACCATCCCGCACAAGCAGGCCATGGCGGCTGTTGGCCAGGGGGCGTTGATGGAGGCCTGGGAGGGCGCTTTCGACAAATACGACCTGCTGGTTGCCCAGGTACTGCTAACCAGCGAGGATCTGGCCCATCGCCATCGCTATCTCAATGCGCGCAATACGCTGGAAACGCTGCTCGACTGGGGTATTCTTCCCATCATCAACGAAAATGATACCGTTGTGGTCGAGGAGATCCGGTTCGGAGACAATGACCACCTGTCGGCCCTCATTGCTGGCCTGATCGGGGCCGACCTGGTGATCAATCTGACTGATACCGCCGGGCTCTACGATTGTGATCCGCGTACTCACGAAGCCGCCCAGCTCATTCCGCTGGTGAGCCGGATTGATGCGAAGCTCGTTGCCTGTGCCACCCCTGAGCCCGGTGCGGTCGGCACGGGGGGCATGTTGAGCAAGCTCAATGCCGCCAGGAAATGCCTGGCTTCCGGGATTCCCATGATCATTGCGCCAGGCCGGGAACGTGATGTCCTCCTGCGAATTTTCGCCGGCGAAGTCCTGGGGACTCTTTTCCTGCCTCGAAAACGTCTCTATCATGGTAAGAAGCTCTGGCTGGCCAGCCTGCCCAAGCCGGTGGGCGAGCTGGTTCTCGATCAGGGTGCGGTTGTGGCGCTTCGCAAGCATGGGAAGTCGTTACTCCCCATAGGAGTGCGTGAGGTTCGGGGCAATTTTGGGGTGGGAGCCCCGGTGAGATGCGTCAGTGAAACGGGCGAAGTGATTGGTGTGGGCTTATCCAACTACAGGTCCGTTGAAGTCGACCTGATTCGGGGCCATCATACTGAAGAGATCGAAGAGCTGGTAGGATACAAGCATTCCGATGAGGTCATCCATCGGAACAACTTTGTTTTAACGGGCGAAAGTATCGAATAGGGTCTGCAAGGGGGATGGAATGCGCGAGGAAATCCGGCAGATGGGCCTGGACGCTCGAACTGCTGCTCATGAAATGGCGAAAATCGGCAGTGCGCAAAAACGGCAGGCACTCGAAGCGGTGGCCGTCGCTCTGGGAGAGGCGCGAGCGGCCATTGACGCGGCTAACCGCAAAGATGTTGCGGAGGCGCTCGATAAAGGCCTTGCCGCCGCCAAGGTGGATCGGCTGCGCCTGACCGACAAGGTTCTGACAGAAATGACGGATGGCCTCAGGGAGATAGCCCTGCTCCCCGATCCCGTGGGCGAAATCACCCGCCTGTGGACCCGCCCAAATGGGCTGAGGGTGGGAAGAATGCGGATTCCGCTCGGTGTGGTGGGCATTGTCTATGAGTCCCGTCCCAATGTGACCATCGATGCCGCAGCGCTTTGCATCAAAGCCGGCAACGCGGTGGTTCTGCGCGGTGGGTCGGAAGCGTTCCATTCCAATCAATGCCTGGCGAAAATCCTGCAAGAGTCGCTGAATACCTCAGGCCTGCCCGCCCAGGCAGTGCAACTGGTCGGGACCACCGATCGCCAGGCGGTGCTGGAGCTTCTCCAATTGGAGGAATATGTCGACGTCATGATTCCGCGGGGGGGAGAAGACCTGATCCGGTTTGTTACGGCCAATGCGCGCATGCCGGTCCTCAAGCATTATAAGGGGGTCTGCCATGTCTACGTGGATGCCGGAGCGGACTTTGAGATGGCGGAAAAGATCTGCTTGAATGCCAAAGTACAGCGGCCGGGGGTCTGCAATGCCATGGAAACCCTGCTGGTGCACCAGGACGTGGCGGCAGGTTTTCTCCCGTCCATGGCTGCCGCCTTCCGCCGCGAGGGGGTGGAGTTGCGCGGCTGCGACCGGACCCGCATGATCGTGCCCGAGTGCGTGGCCGCCACCGAAGAGGATTGGTATGCAGAATACCTTGACCTCATTCTGGCCGTGAAGGTGGTGGACAGTATGGAAGAGGCCATTTCCCATCTGACCACCTATGGTTCACAGCATACTGAAGCCATCGTTACCCGGAATTTCGACCGTGCTCACCGGTTTCTCCAGGAGGTTCAATCCTCGCTGGTCCTGGTCAATGCCTCGACGCGCTTCAACGACGGCTTCCAGTTGGGCCTGGGGGCGGAAATCGGCATCTCGACCTCGCGGTTGCATGCCTTTGGTCCCATGGGGGTTGAGGAACTGACCACCACCAAATTCATTGCCATGGGAGACGGCCAACTGCGGGAATAGGGATTGTTGAAGAGTGAATGGTCAAGAGGGGTAGGGATAGGGGATTGATCGAATGGGGGAGGTGAGGTCGCGACGGGTGGGAGTGATGGGGGGGACTTTTGATCCCGTCCATTTGGGACATCTGCGGCTGGCCGAAGAGGCGGTCGAGGCCCTGGGACTTGACGCCCTGCTTTTTGTACCGGCGGCGGTTCCTCCCCATAAGCTGGCAAGGGGCATTCTCAGCTACAGGCATCGCTGGCGGATGTTGGAAATAGCAACGAGGGACCATCCGCGGTTTGAGGTGTCGGATGTGGAGGTACAGGTACCGGGCAAGTCTTACACAGTGATCACGCTCCGGAAGTTGACCGAACTCTACGGCAAGGAGGTCGACCTTTTTTTCATACTGGGTTTGGACGCCTTTCTGGAGCTGGATACCTGGTGGCACTTTGAAGAGCTGTTCGGTCTGGCCCAGATGACTGTCTTGCGCCGGCCCGGCTGCGACGAAGGGGGAATAGCACAGTTCCTCACAGAGCGAGTCTCTTCCCAGTATGCCCGCAGCCCTGACGGTGCCGGTTTCACTCATCCGCAGCTCTTGCCTGTGCATTGTTTACCCAATACCTGGCTCGATATCTCGGCAACCCGAATCCGGCAGTTGGTGAGCGCGGGAAAGTCGATCCGGTACCTGGTGTTGACGGAAGTTATGGAATATATCCAGGCAAATCGGCTCTACCGGAAGGAAGGGGTTGGGGATGAGCCCGTCGGGCAGGGACGATGCGGGCTTGGAGACTGCGCGGCATGAGAGAACACGAGGCGAAGGAGAAGGTCGAACCGGCGCGGCCCGCCAGCGGCAGGGAAAAGGCGGCGTGGTGCGTTCGTGCAGCCCTGGAACACAAAGCGCTGGATGTGGTTTTGCTGGATGTTGCCGGGCTGACTTCGTTCACCGATTTCTTTCTGATTTGCAGCGGCAAGTCCAGTCGCCAGGTGCAGGGCATTGTCGACAAACTGGAAGACACTCTCGCCGGGTTGGGCCTCAAGCCGCTCGGTATTGAGGGGCGGGGGGAAGGCCATTGGGTTCTGATGGATTATGGCGATGTGGTGATCCATGTTTTCTACGAGCCGGTCCGGGTCTTTTACGATCTGGAAAGTCTCTGGTCGGATGCAAAGCGACTGGACGTGGCAGGGGGGGGGCGATGATTTGCTTGGAGACGCCCAAGAGGGAACCTTATGAATGGGTTGTGCGCTGCTGACCGGGCTGGCCGGAAAGGGCTGGTGATCTGGCTGGTGATCTCTTTGCTCGGCGCAACTCTGTTCCTGCCGGCAACGGGTGGTGCGCTTTCGCTGAGTGATGAGAGAGCGATCGGGCGTGAGATGCTTGCGATGATCAAGGCCCGCATGTCACTGGTTGAGGATGGCGAGGTCCTGGCCTATGTTCAGGCGGTTGGCAACCGGATTGTCGAACGGCTGGGAACCACTCCCTATCAGTATCGTTTCTTCGTCATCAACCAATCGGTCCCCAATGCCTTTGCCGTGCCCGGGGGGTATATTTTCATCTACCGCGGTCTGATCGAGCTCATGGCCAGTGAAGGAGAACTGGCCGGAATTCTCAGCCATGAACTGGGGCACATCCAGGCGCGGCACTATCAACGGCGGGCCGAGGAGGGGATGATCCTCACGGCGGCATCCATTGCGGGCATCCTCGCAGCGGCGCTGCTGGGTGCCAAGGGGGGCGGGGCGGGTTCCCAGGCGCTGATGATGGGAACGATCGCCGGAACCCAAACCGCGCAGTTGAAATACAGCCGGGAAAATGAAGAAGAAGCTGACCAGCTGGGGTTGCGCTACCTCACTGCGGCGGGCTACCCGGCGAAGGATATGGTATCGGTGATGCAGCGGCTGAATCAGGCGCAATGGATGGCCAACTCCAACATCCCCTCCTATCTTCTAACGCATCCGGCCCTCAGCGAACGCGTTCAGTATCTGCAGGATCTGATCAGCAAACCGGAATATCAACGTCCGGCTGCGAATTTCACCACGCTGGGTGATTTTTCCGTCATGCAGGCCGCCCTCGTTGCCGAGTACGGCGACCCGCGCACCGCGGAGGAGCGGTGGCGGACAGGTGCCCGCAAAGGTGAAGCGGCGGCGGTCTATGGGTTGGGACGGTTGTATCTGAGGCAGGGGAACACGGCGGAGGCCATGCCCTACCTCCAGGAGGCGGCCCGGCAGAATTCGGCGAGCCCATTTGTGCTGAGCACCCTGGGGGAGGCTTATTTCAAACAGGGAAAGGTCACCGAGGCCCAGCGGGCCTTGCAGACGGCGCTCCTGCTGGATCCAGCCTCGCCGGTGGCTCACTATCGACTGGCGCTCGTACTGAAAGAACAGGGCAAGAAAGAAGAGGCCCTTCAGCATTTGGAACAAATCGAGGACCTTGCGCCATCCTTTCCGGATATCGATATGAGCCTCGGCACCCTCTACGGGCAGGTCAACCGGATGGGCCTGGCTCATTTCTATCTGGGGCGTTACTACCTGAGCCGGAGCAACTGGGAGGTTGCGGTCTTCCATTACCGAAAAGCGAGGCCATTGCTGGGAGATTCCCCGCAGAAGCTGGAAGAAGTGGACCGGGGGTTGAAAGAAGCAGAGAAACGACTGAAAGAGAAGGGAAATATCAGGACTAAGAAATGAGGCCGGCGACCTGAGGGTGGGTTGACGCAGCCGGAGGAGGAGTAAATGAGGATTTTGATAAGTGATGATCTGGGTGCGAGCGGGATTGAAAAGCTCAGGAGTGTCCCCGGGTTTGAGGTGGATGCGCGAAAAAAGGTGGCCCCGGAGGAACTCTTCAAGATCATCAAGGATTATGATGCCCTGGTGATTCGCAGCGCGACCAAGGCCACCGCGGAACTGATCGCGGCCGGCGAAAAACTGAAGGTCATTGCCCGGGCAGGCATCGGGCTCGACAATGTGGACATTGACGCTGCCAGTCGACGCGGCATTGTCGTGATGAACACCCCGGATGGAAATGTGATCACTACCGCCGAACATGTCATTGCCATGATGCTCGCCTTGAGTCGCAATATCCCGCAGGCTGACGGGTCGCTCAAAGCCAACCGCTGGGAAAAGTCGCGCTTTGTCGGCCATGAAGTGTTCCACAAAGTGTTGGGCATTGTCGGTATTGGAAAGATCGGAAGAATCGTTGCCGATCGGGCCATGGGCCTCAAGATGAATGTCATTGCGTATGATCCCTATATCAGTGCCGAAGTGGTCGAAAAACTGGGGATCAAGGCGGTAAGCCTGGACGAACTCCTCGCTCAGTCCGACTACATCACCGTCCATACACCCATGACCAAGGAAACGCGCAATCTGCTGAACGCCGACGCCTTCAGCAAGATGAAAAAGGGGGTTTTCATCCTCAACTGTGCGCGTGGGGGCATCGTCAATGAGCAGGACTTGCACGATGCGATCCTGGCGGGGATTGTTGCCGGTGCGGCCCTCGATGTGTTCGTGCAGGAGCCTCCCGTGGACAACCCGCTGCTGCGTCTCGATCGAGTGGTGGCGACGCCGCACCTCGGCGCCTCCACCGATGAGGCTCAGGAAAACGTCGCCATTGCGGTGGCGGAACAGGTGACGGATTATCTCACCACCGGCACCATTCGCAACGCGGTCAATGCCCCCAACATCGATGGGGTCACCCTGGCGGTGCTTCGACCGTATCTGATTCTGGCCGAACGATTGGGAAGCCTGCAGGCGCAAATCACCAGGGGAGCCATTCAAGAGGTCAACATCGTCTACATTGGGGAAGTGACTACGGTGGATACCAAACCTCTGACGTATTCGATCCTCAAAGGGCTTCTGACCCCGATTCTCGGGGATATGGTCAACTTTGTCAATGTCCCGGTGGTGGTCAGGGAAAGGAACATCAAGGTGACCGCTTCGTCGCGCGATGAGGCTGAGGACTTTACCAACCTGATCACCGTCGAGCTCAAGACTTCGGAGGTCGCAAACCTGGTAGCGGGCACCCTGTTCGGGAAAAAGGACCCGCGGCTGGTGCGCATCAACGACTTTCGCCTGGAAGCGGCCATGGATGGCCACAGTCTGCTGATCTACAACATCGATACCCCCGGCACCATCGGGGCGATCGGTACCTGCCTGGGGCGCCATCACATCAATATCTCGATGATGGATGTGGGCCAGGTTCTGGAACGCGGCGAAAACATCATCTTCCTGCGAACCGATACCCTGGTGCCGCAGCATGTCATCGAGGAACTGCTTTCGCTGGATAACGTGAATGTGGTCCAAGCCATAACGTATTGATGGGAATGAAGGGGAAGAAGGGATATGGCTGAAAACGAAGAGAAGGGCTTTGTAGTAAAGGATCGTCGTAAGGTTTCCCTGGATGACACGGCAACCCCGCCGGAAACGGAGAGGCCGACCCAGGAGGCTCCGCCAGCTGAGCCTGACAAGGGGGAGTCGGCGGCTGCGAGTGCTCGAGAAGAGGAAAGGAGCCAGGCGGTACCCCTTCCCGAGGTGTCTCTCGCCACTTTCATCTTTTCGCTCAGTTCGTCGGCGTTGGTCCACCTTGGTGACATTCCGGACCCTGAAACCAGGACGTCACGTGTTGATTTGCCCTTAGCCAAGCAGATCATCGATACCCTGGGCATGCTTCAGGAGAAGACCAAAGGCAACCTCGATCCCGACGAGGACAACCTCATGAAATCGGTACTGTACGATCTGCGCCTGCGCTACGTACAAAAGAGCGGCAAGTAAGCTGACGGGTACGGAGGCGGGACCGGGTTGCCCGGAGGAGGTTTGCCCTTGTTGGTCGAAGTCAATGTTCCCGCCAAGATCAATCTGTGGCTCGAAGTGATTGCGAAACGGGCGGATGGCTATCATGAGCTGTCCACTCTCATGCTGCCGGTGGGGATTTGCGATACCCTGGCCCTGGAAGCCTGGGAGGGAGATGGTATCCATCTCGACTGCGACCATCCGGGAATTCCTGTGAACGAGGGGAATCTGGCCTGGCGGGCCGCAGCGGCCTTTTTTCACGCCGCGGGAGTGGCGGGTGGGGTACGGATCCAAATCACCAAGCGCATTCCGGTGGCGGCAGGGCTGGGTGGTGGCAGTGCCGATGCCGCGGGCGTGCTGTTGGCTCTGAATCGCATTTACGGGAGCATACTCACCGGCCACTGCCTGGCCGCTCTGGCTCGGACGCTGGGGGCTGACGTGCCGTTTTTCCTTTACCAGCGGCCGGCGCTGGCCACGGGTGTGGGTGAGCAGCTCAACCTCGTTGAGGGAATCCCGGATTACCCGCTGGTGCTGGTCAAGCCTCCCCTCGAGGTGTCCACACGCTGGGTTTATCAAAGTTTGAAGTTGACAAGGGGAGCGAGCCGCATTAGACTCCGCACTCTTTTGGCGCGCCCTTGGCGACTTCACGAGCTGATGGAGAATGACCTTGAGTCCGTCACCCTCGCCGAATATCCTGTACTCGGTCAGATCAAGCGGTGGCTCATCGAGAAGGGAGCAATCGGGGCCTTGATGAGCGGAAGTGGCCCAACGGTGTTCGGGGTGTTTCGCCGAAGCAGTGAGGCAGAACAGGTTGGCGTGCAGGCTGAGGATAGGTGGCCCCTCTGCTGGGTGGCGGTGGTCCGGGCGAAGACCTGCACGAAGCTCAGGGCGGACCAGGGATAGAGCGATATTGGGGTGTCGCCAAGCGGTAAGGCACGGGTCTTTGGAACCCGCACTCGGAGGTTCGAATCCTCCCACCCCAGCCAGTTTCTTTGGGTTTTGGACCGAAATCCACCAGCTTTTGGCCTTCGCAAAAGGGAATCGCAGGGAGTGGATGATGAAAGACCGCCTGCTGATTTTTTCGGGTAATTCGGTGCTGGATCTCGCCCAGAAGGTTTGCGGATTCGCCGGCCTGGAGCTGGGACGGATGCTTGTGGGAAGGTTCAGCGACGGGGAAGTCCGTGTTGAGATCCAGCAAAGCGTGAGGGGGGTGGACGTGTTTGTGCTGCAGTCTACCTGCCCGCCGGTGAATGAGAATCTTGTGGAGCTCCTGGTCATGATCGATGCTCTGAAACGAGCCTCGGCGCGCCGGGTGACGGCCGTGACTCCCTATTACGGTTATGGCCGACAGGATGAAAAGGAAAAGCCCCGGGTGCCCATTGCCGCCAAAATGGTGGCCGACTTGGTGACCGCCGCCGGGGCCAACCGTCTTTTGGCCATCGATCTCCACGCGGACCAGATCGGCGGCTTCTTCAAGATTCCCGTGGATCACATTCCGGGGACCAAAATTTTCTGGCAGGAGGTCAAGCGGAACCTGCGGGGCGATGAGGTAGTGATGGCTCCTGACGCGGCAGGGGTCGGCAGAGCCAGGGAGTTTGCGCGTTGTCTGGAAGTGGACTTGGCTATTGTGGATCATCGGAGTACCACCGACCTGCCCTATTCGCGCATTGTTGGTGAGGTGAAGGGGCGGCGGGTGATCATCCTGGATGATATGGTGGACACTGGCCGCACGCTGGTGCGGGCCGCTGAAGGAGCGACGGCGGCGGGAGCCGCCATTGTTGATGCCTGCTGTGTGCACGGCATTTTTTCGGGTCTCGCCGTTGAGCGACTGGAGTCCTCCCCCCTGAGGACCGTAACCGTCACCGATACTGTGCCGCTCTCCGAGGCAGCCGTCCGCTCTGGCAAGATTCGGACCCTGAGCATCGCACCTATACTCGCGAAGGTCATCAAGAATATACATGACGAGGAATCGGTCAGTGCGCTTTTCGCACCGGAATGACCGCCTCGACCCCCATAAGGAGATGAATTGCCATGGATGTTGATTTGCAGGTTGAGCTAAGAACGAAGATTGGAAGGGGGCCGGCACGGCGTTTGCGGCAGACGGAAACGATCCCGGCGATTCTCTATGGCCCCAAGACCGACCCCCTACCGCTGGCAGTGCCGGCTTTGTCGCTGCTGAAACTTCTCCGCGATATGGGTGAGGAAAGCAAGCTGATCCGCCTGATCATTGGCCAGGGTGAGAACCGGCAGATGAGACAGGCACTCATTCGGGAAGTCCAGACTCATCCGGTCCGCCGCCGGTTTCTCCATGTGGATTTCTATGAAGTCCCGCTGGATCAGCCGATCCTGGTGGAAGTCCCGGTAGAACTGGATGGGGAGTCAATCGGCGAGAAAAAGGGCGGGACCCTCAACCTCATCCGGCGTACCCTTTCAGTGCGATGCCTGCCGGGGGAGATCCCGGAAAGAGTCCACATCGATGTCAGCGAGTTGGATCTTGGATCATCGGTGCACGTTGGGGACCTGATCAATCGCGTCCCCTTCGAGTTGATGGATGATAAGACCACGGCAGTAGTCGCCATCGCGGTCCCCGAAGAGATGACCAAGGCGGCGGAACCGTCGGAAGAGGAATAGGCACCGGGTTTTCCCTTGAACTCATCGGCCGCTGCCGCTGATTCCCAGACCCTCAATCCGTCATCTTCCAGGCTCCAGTTTGGAAATGAGAGTTCCCTTGCGGCCTCCATCGAGGGTGATCCCGCTGTCGGCTGCTTCCAATTGGGAGGCGTTGTTTTGAGGGCGGCAGAAGCGCTCGTTGCTTCAGCGGCAGGGAGGTGGGGGAGTGGGCAATGCCGCTGCAACAGGGCTTTCGCACACAACAGATTCCCGCCTTGAGAGAGGAAGGAGGGTTTCTGGTGTGCCAGCAATCCGTTACGCCTCGGTGGTTGCCTTGAGGCAGGAATCAGACCGCTTCACGCAGACGTCTCATTCGGGATAGCAGGCCGGCAAGGGGAATTGGTGGAGGAAATTGTTGCAGTTGTCGGTCTGGGAAATCCCAGCAGAAACTACGCGGCTACCCGGCACAACGTCGGCTTTCGAGTTCTCGATCGGTTGGTGCAATCTTTTGCGGCAACTCTGGAGGAGCGTAAATTCCCTGGTCGATGGGGTGTTTCCACCATCACCGGCAGAAAGGTGTTTTTCCTCCAACCTCTAACCTATATGAACCGCAGCGGTGAGGCTGTTGGCCAGATGCTGCGCTATTTTAAGATTCCCCCCTCTCAGCTGATCGTGATTCATGACGACCTTGACCTTCCCGTCGGGCGGCTTCGGTTGGCGGTGAAAGGAGGCGCTGGCGGTCACCGGGGTATTGCCTCCATCATCGAACACCTGGAAGACCAGAATTTTGCCAGGTTGAAGGTCGGTATTGGTCGGCCTCTCCATGGTGAGCCCGTAGAAGCCTACGTGCTTCAGCTCCCTTACCCGGACCAGGTACGGGTGTTGGCCGAGGCCGAAGCGCGCGGCGCGGAGGCAATCCGGACCGTCCTGGCGGAGGGCATGGTGCAAGCCATGAACCATTTCAACCGAAATGATGCCTCTCCTGGGGCGTCCCCCTGATTCCTGCCGCTTTCGCTCTCTCACCAGTTGGCGATCCGCCTCTTCTGCCGCCCGCTGCCGGGCGTGCCCGGCAAGACAGGTATGCACCATTGCCGGCACTCCATCAAGCCAATAGCCCTCCTGGTCTCGTCCAAGAATGCCAAAGCTGAAATGTCGCCGTGCTTACCGGGGACCATGCGTGGGAACTCCTGGTGCAGAGCCGAGGTAACACCTCAGAGGCGGCCAGGACTTCCGGTTGGTCGCGGGTAGTCCTGAAGAAGATTCTGACCCGCATGGGCGAGAATGCCGCAGACTTCCGATAGTCCCCATCGTATTGCGGGTCAAAGCGATATTTCAAGAAAGGCTTTCCGGGAGGTTGGGGGACAGTCTTCCAGCCGGACGGTGGTCTCTGGGGGGGGTCCTTTGGAACCGGGCCAGCTTCAAGGTCGTCGCAACGGTCACGCAAGGAAGAGGACAGAGGGTATTTTTTTCACTCTTTAAATGAGTTGTGATTGCTGGTACAATACCGTACCTTGATTCTAGGCTTGAACAATCCCTTGAGAAATCCGGGGGTCTGGAGGAAATAATGTTTAAAATCGGTGACTTGGTAGTATATCCCGCCCATGGGGTTGGCAAGATCGAGTCTATCGAAACGAGGAATATCGCGGGCAAAAAGCAGGAATATTACATTATGCGCATTCTCGATAACGGTATGAAGATCATGATCCCCATCCCCAACGCGACCTCCGTGGGTTTGCGGGAACTTATCGATTTTGGTGATATCCCGAAAGTATACGAGATCTTGAAAACGCGCGAAATCTCCATCAATGGCGGTACCTGGAACCGGCGATACCGGGGATACATGGAGAAGATCAAAACGGGTTCCATCTACGAACTGGCTGAAGTATTGCGGGACCTGACCGTTCTCAAGGGGGACAAGGAGCTGTCATTTGGTGAGCGGAAGATGCTCGACACTGCCAGGGGACTCTTGTTGAAGGAGCTTTCCATCGTTCGGGAAGTGAGTGAAAATGTGCTGGAAGAAGAGATTCGCGACATCCTTAAATAGTCATCCCGGCCATTTCAGAGAAAGGCATTGTTAGCACACTTTGAGCGAGTCTTTGAAGATCGAGGTTCAGCCTGTTGGGAAAAGGGGAGGGATAGCGGCCTCTCTTCGCTCGGCAGGTTCTCGCCCCAGCATCATTCCTGCCGCGGTGCGGGTTAGTATATATTGTCTTTTTACCACACCCTGTTTTACATGGAGGTCTCGGACGGCGCAGTGATCGTAGCCGGCGAGAACCGGAATCGTGGGTTCAGAAGACCAGTGACCGCTGGTGGCGAATGGTTTGGTGCAAGCACCGAGGAAGCGTGGCGGCGCTTCCAGGAATCACGCTTGGCCTCCGGCAGAGCGCAGTTTATCAAGGGAAGGAGGTGATAGAATTGGTATGGGCCAAGCTCATTTTGAAAGTCCTGTTGTTTGTTGTGTGTAGTGTTGGGGGTTATTTCATTGCAATGCAAATGGCGAGCCTCTCGGAGTTCCGATGGGCTCCCTGGGCCGGCGCCCTGGTGGGGATTGTATTTGCCGCCCTGGCCCTGGCGGTGGAAAACGTGATCAGGCATATGCCGCTCAAGGCCCTGTTCGGCGGTACCCTGGGCCTGGTTATTGGGCTTTCGGTTGCCAGACTCCTTGGGTTTGGTTTCATCGGTCTTGAGAATCATATCATCCGTGTCACGGTCTACGTTGTTCTGTCATGCATTCTTGGGTACATTGGAATGGTTTTGGGGAGCATCAAGATTGAAGAAATACGCCTGCCCAACTGGTCCTGGCTGGCACGGGGCGGGGCATCGCGAGGCGAGCAACCGGCGAAAATCCTCGATACCAGTGTTATCATTGACGGCCGGGTTGTGGATATTGTGGAAACCGGTTTCCTGGGAGGGGTTCTGGTTATTCCTGAATTCGTACTCCAGGAGCTGCAGCATATCGCTGACAGCCCGGACCCCACCCGCAAGGTTCGCGGGCGACGTGGCCTGGATATCATCAAGCGGCTGCAGCAGGAGAAGCTGGTTGAAATCCGCATTGACCGACAGGATTTCGACAATCTGACGGACGTGGATGCCAAACTGGTGGCGCTGGCTTTGAAGCTGAACGCCAAAATCGTCACCAACGATTACAACCTGGCGAAGGTTTCAGAAGTGCAAGGCATTCGGGTACTCAATATCAATCAGCTTGCCAACGCTCTGAAACCCGTCGTGCTGCCGGGCGAAGTATTGCGTCTGCAAATCCTGAAGGAAGGCAAAGAGCAGGGGCAGGGCATTGCCTATCTTGAGGATGGCACCATGGTGGTGGTCGAGAATGCCAGTCGATTTCTGGGCAAGGAAGTTGAAGTTGCCGTCACAAGCATTCTGCAGACCACCGCTGGTCGACTGATATTCACCATCATAAAAGACCTCGAACACGCTCGACACCATCACTGATCGATGATCTTCCGATTATCTCCCCCCAGGATCATGGGGGGAGATCAACCTGTTGCCTGTCAGGGTGCCTGTGGCCTGCAGCTGCTATTTCACAGTTGATTCTGCTGATGCCAGGCAGCGGCTCGATGTTTTTCTCAGCCGCCGGGTGGGCGATGTGTCCCGGAGCGCCCTGCAAGGTTCGATTCGCGCCGGTGAGGTTCTTGTCAATGGCCACACCGTCAAACCCAGTTATGAAATCCGTATCGGTGACCGGATTACGGTTCATCTGCGGTCGCCTCAAACCCAGGATCACCTGGTGGCCCAGGCGATGCCTCTCGAGATCCTCTTTGAAGATGATGACTTCCTGGTTGTGAACAAGGCGCCAGGCATTGTGGTGCACCCAGGCGCCGGTCACTTCGAAGGAACTCTGGTGCACGGCCTGCTGGCGCACTGTCCGGAGCTGGCCACTCAAGGCGCTCCCCTCCGACCGGGAATTGTCCATCGACTGGATAAGAATACGTCGGGCGCACTGGTGGTGGCGAAGAGCGGCGCTGCCTACCTGCACCTCGTCCGCCAATTCAAAGAACGGATGGTGGAAAAGCAATATCTGGCTATGGTCTATGGCAGCTTTTCGGAGGAGCGAGGGGAACTCACCACCACCCTCGGCCGTCATCCGCTGGACCGCAAGAAAATTGCGGTGTTACAGGGCCGGGGACGCCCTGCGGTGACTCACTGGCAGGTGGAAAAAGCGTGGGCCGGGGTGTCGCTGGTGCGGGTGACCATTGAAACCGGTCGCACCCACCAGATTCGCGTGCATCTGAGCTATCTCCAGCACCCGGTGGTGGGGGATGGTACTTACGGGGGCGGGAAGGGCAGGGCACGATCGTTGAAAGACCAGGGTTTGCAGGAGATCCTGGGACAGGTCGACCGGCAGCTGCTCCATGCCCGGCTCCTTGCCTTCCATCACCCCAGGACGAACGAGCCCCTGGTTTTCAAGGCTCCCCTGGCGGATGATTTTGCCAAGGTCCTGCATCAGCTGGAAGAGTTTTCCCGGCCTCGGTGAAGCGCTGACCGGCCGACCCGCAAGGCTGCCTCAGCGCCTGTCATTTCTCGATCCTGGCTTTCAAATTGCGGAGTTTTTCGACGAATTCCCGGGTCACATCGCTTTCCCGCTTGTCGATCAGATATGGGGTGATAGCGATGATCAATTCGGTTTTCTGCATTTTCCTGCTTTTGGTGGAAGTGAAGAGAGGCCCGATGATGGGCACGTTCTTCAGGTACGGGACGCCCCCGTGGGTGCTGTCCTGCTGAGTCTGGATGATACCACCGAGCACTACGGTGGAACCGCTTTGAGCGAGCACCGAAGTGGTCACATTGCGTTCATCGAAGGATGGGGCGTTGGTGTCGGGGGCAATGTCGGTGCGGGTCGGACCGATCCTGCGAATGGTCTGCTCAACATCGAGGCTCACCAGGCCGCCCGCGTTGATATGGGGAATCAGGTTCAAAATGATCCCGGTCTCTTCGTAGCTGATGGTCGAGAGAACGCCCGAGCCGGTGGTGGAACCCGTGTAAGATCCGGTTGGAACGGGTTCCCGACCGCCTACCATAATGGACGCCGCCTTGTTGTCGACTGCCAGCAGGGTCGGAGTGGAGAGCACATTGACGTCGGTGTAGCTGGAAAGGAGTTTCAGCAATACCCCGATCTTCTGATCCTGGCTCACCCAGGCCTGGGCAAAACCGGGGGTCAGGCTGGGGATGATGGCGTTACCGGGTTTGAAGCCTGAATCGGCGGTTGTCCCGGAAGTAAACAAACCCGACGTGGTTCCGTACTTGGGGCCAATCGTCAACCCGATATTCTGAAAGAAGTATTCGAGGCCGTACTCGAGCGCATCGGTCAGAGTGACCTCGGCGATGGTGACCTCGATGAGCACCGC
>Ga0255346_1001290_pt1 | contig 36133 bp, 31 predicted proteins | sample wastewater_treat_FD_194410 | JGI IMG/M metagenome (GOLD analysis project Ga0255346, IMG submission 194410) | Wastewater microbial communities from Lulu Island WWTP, Vancouver, Canada - plant22 | ecosystem: Engineered > WWTP > Wastewater > Unclassified | place: Canada: Vancouver, British Columbia...
CGGTATCGGGAACGAAAATTCCGGCCACACCCTGAATACCTTCGATAATGACGGCAGCCACGTCGCCTTTTGCTAATTCATTTTCTATGCCTTCCGCATCGTTCAAGGCAACGAAAGTAACCTCATGCCCTCTATTGAAAGGCGATTGAATGGAAGGATCGTCGGTAACCGCAACGGCTCCGGACGTACGTCCGTGAAAGGCTTTCTTCATCGCAACCACACGTTTCCTGCCTGTATGAAACGATGCCAGTTTTAAGGCATTTTCGTTGGCTTCGGCTCCCGAATTGCACAAAAAGAGCGAATAATCGGAATATCCGCTCAGTTCGCCTAACTTTTCGGCAACTTTTTTTTGAAGCAAATTCTGCACAGAATTGGAGTAAAATCCCAGATTTTCGACCTGTTTCTCGATTGCTTTCACATATTCGTGATGCGAATGTCCGATGGATATTACAGCGTGTCCGCCATAAAAATCGAGATATTCCGTGCCGTTTTTATCCCAAAGTTTGCATCCTTCAGCCTTTACCGGCTCGATATTCCACAAACTGTAAACCTCAAATAAATTCATTTCATTTTGTTTTATTCCGTTTTTATCAAAAGGCACTTCCCTTCAATTTTAATCCGGTTGCCTCATCGAGCCCAAACATCAGATTCATGTTCTGCACCGCTTGCCCCGATGCTCCTTTGAGCAAATTATCGATGATGGATGTGATGTGAATATATCCGTTGTGAAATTCGATGTGCAACAACCCCTTGTTCGTATTCACCACTTCTTTCAACGAAACAGGCTCGTCCGACACAAAAACAAATGGTGACTCAACGTAAAATTGTTTGTAAAAATCGATCGTTTCTGTCTCACTCATTGTCCCCTCCCATTTGGTATAAACGCTCGCAAAAATTCCTCGCGTATAATCACCACGCATCGGCACAAAATTAATTTGAGGAAGAGAGTCATTCCCGGCGCTCGCCAATGTGTTTCGAATTTCGTCCAAGTGTTGATGACGAAAAGCTTTATATACCGAAATATTATTGTCGCGATAACTGAAATGAGTAGTTTCTCCGGGTTTTTTGCCGGCTCCCGTCGATCCGGTGATGGCGTGAACGTGAATTTCGTCCGTCAACAACTTTTTGGAAGCCAATGGAATCAATGTAAGCAAAATAGATGTTGCAAAACATCCGGGATTGGCAATGAATTTCGCCTCGCGAATGAGATTCTTATTTAATTCGCAAAGCCCGAAAACAAATGTGCGATCTCCGTAAACAGGATCATTTCGGAAGTCATTTCCCAAATCGATGATTCTACACGATGAAGGGAGGCGATTTTCGTCAAGAAACGGACGCGACATACCATGCCCGAGGCAAAGAAAAACGACATCGGGATTTCCGATTTGATCGGTGAATACAAGGTCGGTTTCGCCATACAAATCGCGATGCACATCTGTTACAGGCTTTCCTGCCGACGAAGAACTGACAACCGATTCTATTTTCACTTCGGGATGATGCAGCAAAATACGCAACAATTCACCTGCCGTGTAACCGGTTCCTCCGACAATGCTTGCTTTAATCATTTTGATGGATATTGTAATATATTTTTAGCGGATTGGCAATCACTTTTGTAAATCCTACGATATCTTGTCCCGAGAGAGATTTATTGATTTCGCCGTACTCTCCAAATTTCGAATTCATCAAATCATAATCCGAAGTGCAACCCAAAACGGCAAAATGATAAGGCCGCAATTCTACATCTACATCACCGGTAACGTATTTTTGAGTGTCATCAAGAAATCCTTCGATATTGCGCATTACCGGTTCAAGATATTGAGCTTCGTGCATGAGCTGTCCATACCAGGTTGCCAGTTGATCTTTCCAGTAGAGTTGTTGCTTGGTGAGCACATGTTTTTCGAGCAAATGATGAGCCTTGACAATGATCAGTGGTGCAGGAGCTTCGAAAACTACGCGTCCCTTCATCCCAATGATCGTATCACCTACGTGAACATCGCGTCCGATACCGAATTTGGACGCTGTCCGGTGTAATTTGTGAATGAACTCGATTGGGGTCATTTTTTCGCCATTGAGTGCCACCGGTTCCCCTTTTTCGAAACGAATCGTAATACGTTCTACTCCAAAATCGGTAACTTGCGAAGGATAAGCCTCTTCAGGAATTGTTCCGTTCGATTTGAGGGTTTCTACCCCACCCACACTGGTTCCCCACAATCCCTGATTGATGGAATATTTCGATTTTTCCCACGAAAAATCAAATCCCTTATTGCGCAAATAATCGATTTCCTGCTGACGCGACCAGGCCAATTCGCGAATGGGCGCGATGATTTTCACCTGCGGAGCAAGCACTTCGAAAACCAGATCGAAACGCACCTGATCGTTACCGGCTCCCGTGCTGCCATGAGCAACAAAATCGGCTCCAATTTTTTTCACCTCATCGAGCACGGCCAACGCCTGAAAGAATCGCTCGGAACTTACAGACAATGGGTAAGTATTATTCTTTAGAACATTCCCAAATATCAAATATTTGATGCCGCGACTGTAATAATCCTCCACGGCATTCACACAGGTGTGTGTTGCAGCACCTAACTGAAAGGCACGTTCTTCGATATGCTTGGCCTCTTCGTCCGAGAAACCGCCTGTGTTCACAAAAACGGTGTGAACTTCCAATCCCTTTTCGTCTTTCAGGTACGGCACACAAAACGATGTGTCGAGGCCGCCGCTAAATGCTAAAACTACCTTTTTTTTCATCTTGTTTGTTTTTTGGGGCTACGCCGGTCATATTTCGTAAATCTGAAATGTTAAGCAACGCGCAGCATTATTTTTTAAACATTTTATTCGGATTCTTTTTCTTCACTACCGGTTTCACCACTTTTTTGGCAAAACCGCTTGGTTGAGGTGCCGGTTTTTTCTCTGCCGGATCATACAGCAATCCCGTACATAAGCACATGCGATAATTGTTGCGTTCCAGAATATCAAAATTTCGACAGCCTTGACATCCTTTCCAAAACTCCATATCGTCGGTCAACTCCGAAAAAGGAACAGGTCGAAATCCGAGTTCTGTATTCATTTTCATCACGGCAAGGCCGGTGGTGATGCTGAAAATCTTCGATTTGGGATAAAGCTTTCGCGAAAGCTCGAATATTTTATGTTTGATTTGCTTGGCCAATCCCCGATTTCGATAATCAGGATGTACAATCAGTCCCGAGTTGGCTACAAAACGCTCGTGCCCCCATGTTTCGATATAGGCGAAACCTACCACTTTATCGCCGTCAAGCGCGATAACGGCTTTGCCCGCGATCATTTTTTCGGCAATATATTCAGGACTGCGTTTAGCAATACCGGTACCCCGAGCCTGTGCCGATTCGTAAACAAGATCGCATATTTCCTGTGCATAACCTGTGTGGCTGCTATTTGCCACATGAATTTCTACATTCATTTAACAATCAATAATATAATACTTTTCTAAGAGGAGGATTATTTTTTGCCGTAAGGCAATGATAGGTTTTGTATTTATAAGCTTCATCGCTTATAAATAGAGTTAACGGCATCGTCGGACAAGAACCGATGCACTTACGAAGATGATATGTGTATAAAACTCATTCATTGATGCCGCAAAAGTAATCATAAAATTTTTAATATTCTATTTTTTTGATAGGAAATATGCATGAAAAATAAAATAATGACAGACCTAACATTGATTTATAATATTTAACAAAGTATAAAAAACCAATTAATAATTTTAAAATGAAATGATTGTATATTTGTTCAATGAGATTTTGGCAACCAGATTTTTTTTGACCCTATTATCTCCCCTATCCATATTAATTAATAAGTTTTGGAATCAAATTGAAAATAGAGAAGTTTATGAAAGAAATGAAGTATCATGCTTATACATTGCACAATTACAAAGAAATACCCCAACTTAAAAAGTTATCCGAATCGTCTTTGGAAGCAATAGAAGTTGTGGGACACGTTTTGCCTTTCAAATCGAACAACTATGTGGTAGATGAATTGATTGACTGGAACAACGTTCCGGAGGATCCCATGTTTACACTTACATTTCCTCGAAAAGGCATGCTTACGAATGCCACCTACAAGGAAGTGTTAAAACTGCTGGACAAGGCCGACAACGAAAAACTCGAAAAAAAGATATACGAAATACGTATGAGTCTGAATCCAAATCCGGCAGGTCAGGAACATAATGTGCCGGTTATGGAAGGAAACAAATTGCATGGAATACAACATAAATATCGAGAAACGGTTTTATTCTTTCCAAGTCAAGGACAAACGTGTCATGCCTATTGTTCATTCTGTTTCCGATGGACACAATTTTCGGGTATTAACGAATTAAAATTTGCGATGAAGGAAGCAGATTTACTACATAAATACTTATTGAAGCACCCCAAAGTAACGGATATCTTGTTCACAGGTGGCGATCCACTCACGGTGAATGCCAAAATACTCAGTGCTTACATCGAACCACTTCTCTCGAAAGAATTTTCTCATATCCGCAACATACGTATCGGATCTAAAACGCTATCATACTGGCCATACCGCTTCCTCACCGATAAGGATGCGGACGATTTGCTCAGATTGTTCGAAAAAGTCAACAAAGCCGGGAAACATCTCGCTTTTCAAGCGCATTTCAATCATCCGGTCGAATTGTCCACCGAAGCCGTAAAATTGGCGATACAGCGTATTAGAAATACGGGGACTCAAATCAGAACGCAATCACCGCTTCTGAAAAACATCAACGACGATGCTAAGATATGGGCAAACATGTGGCGCGAACAAGTTGCACTCGGACTTATTCCTTATTATATGTTTGTAGCCCGTGACACAGGAGCTAAAGCATTTTTCGAATTGCCACTCGAAAAAGCGTGGGATATCTTCCGAAAGGCTTATTCGAGTGTAAGCGGGATTTGCCGTACGGTAAGAGGGCCAAGCATGAGTGCTACTCCCGGAAAAATCCAAATTCTCGGAATAACGGAAGTAAAAGGCGAGAAAGTTTTTGTTCTGCGATTTCTTCAATGTCGCAATCCGCAATTTGTAGATATTCCTTTCTTTGCAGCTTACGATCCGAAAGCCACATGGTTTGACCAACTCAAACCCGCATTCGGCGAAGAAAAATTTTTTTTCGAGACTAACGAGCTGATGACAAAAAAGGAGAGCGATTCGGATTTTTTATGGGAATGACTCCAACCGGCCTTAAGATGATTTTTCAACAAAAATCGGATTGTTTTAAAATATTAACACCATATTAAATGATTTATTGTTTATTTTGCCGGCTAATTGAAAGGTGAATATGGGCAAAATAATTGCACTTGCAAATCAAAAAGGAGGAGTCGGAAAAACTACTACCGCCATCAATCTCGCAGCTTCACTCGCTGCACTCGATAAAAAAGTTCTCGTGGTCGATGCCGATCCCCAAGCCAATGCCTCATCGGGATTGGGCATCGATATCAAAAACATAAAAAACAACACCATCTATGAAGGGCTTATTGGAAAAGTAAGCCCTTCGGACATTGTATTGAAAACACCGTTCGAAAACATAGACATTATTTCTTCGCACATCAATCTTGTAGGAGCCGAACTCGAAATGGTGCAGATGGACAATCGCGAGAAACGACTGCGTGATTTGCTACATCCGCTCAAAGACAACTACGACTATATTCTAATTGACTGTTCACCTTCATTGGGCATCATCACGGTCAATGCACTTACTGCTGCCGATTCCGTAATTATTCCTGTGCAATGCGAATATTTTGCGCTCGAAGGATTGAGTAAACTTCTAAACACGATTAAAATCATCAAATCGAAATTGAATACCAAGTTGGAAATAGAAGGATTCGTTTTCACCATGTACGACTCACGCCTGCGCCTGCACAACCAGGTGTACGAAGAGGTGAAACACCATTTTCAGGAACTGGTTTTCAATTCGGTCATACAGCGAAACATTACTCTAAGTGAGTCTCAAAGTCATGCTCAGCCGGCATTGATGTATGATGCCGCTTCGCGGGGAGCTTACAACTATATGCAATTGGCCAAAGAACTTATTGAAAAAAATTCGTAACTTTGCCTGTACATCGAACGAAAACGTAGAAGAATGTCAAAAAAAAATGCTTTAGGAAGAGGACTGGATGCGCTCATCACAATGGAGGATACCGAAACGCAAGGCACATCCTCCATCAACGAGGTTGAACTTTCGAAAATAACGCCCAATCCCGACCAACCACGTCGCGTTTTCGACGAAGAAGCGCTGGAAGAACTGGCAACATCCATCCGCAAAATTGGCGTTATACAGCCTATTACTCTTCGCAAAATAGATGACGACACTTATCAAATCATCGCAGGTGAACGCAGATTTCGCGCTTCGCAAATCGTGGGACTGACAAGCATTCCCGCCTACATTAAAACAGCCGAAGATGACGATTTGATGGAAATGGCTCTTGTCGAAAATATTCAACGCGAAGATCTCAACTCCATCGAAATTGCGCTTGCCTATCAAAATCTGATCGAAACATTTTCACTCACACAGGAACAGTTGAGCGAACGTGTCGGTAAAAAAAGGGCAACCATTGCCAATTATCTTCGTCTTCTCAAATTGCCGGCCGAAGTGCAAATGGGCGTAAAAGACAAAAAAATCGATATGGGACACGCACGTGCCTTGCTTACGATTAATGATCCGGTTTCGCAATTGGCAATATATAATCTTATCCTTCAGGAAGATTTATCGGTGAGAAATGTCGAAAGCATAGCCAAAGATATTTCGGAGGGAAGGGATCTCGACGAAATCCTTCATCCGAAGCAGAGCAAAAAAGACGGAAAATCATCCAAATCGAAAAGCAATTATTCTGACGATTTTGATGTTTTGGAAAAACATTTGTCGGCTTATTTTAAAACCAGCGTAAAATTCAGCTGCAATAAACTGGGAAAAGGCAAAATCACCATCCCGTTTACTTCGACAGATGAGTTGGAGCGTATCATCGGCATTTTCGATCAACTTAACAAAAGATAATCGCATGAAAAAGTGGAGGATTATCCTTTTCATGGGCATTCTTGTGTCGATACAACTTCAGGCACAAGTGAACTCCACACCTCAAAAAAAAGATACTGCCAAGCTAACGCCTTTGCAAGATACTATTTCGCAAAAGGTTCGCACAGACATAATTCAGTATAAAACGGACAGCATCATTGCGGCCGAGCAGCAAATTGACACCACGCGCATTCCTATGCCGGCAGAATTTAAACCCGATCCTACTAAAGCAGTCATCATGGCGGCTATCTTTCCGGGGATGGGACAAGTATATAATCGAAAATACTGGAAATTGCCGATTCTTTACGGTGGGTTCGTAGGATTTGCCTACGCCATTTCGTGGAATAATCGGTACTATCAGGATTATTTTAATGGCTACAAAGATATTGCGGACGATGATCCGAATACCAATAGCTGGCAAAAATTCCTGAGGTATGGCCAAGATCCCGAAACGGTTGACAGAGAGTGGTTAAAAAGTGTACTGAAGCGTCGCAAGGATTACTATCACCGCTATCGCGATCTTAGTATTATCGGCACGGTGGCATTGTATGGATTAAGTATCGTAGATGCTTACGTCGATGCTCAATTATTTGATTTCGATATTAGTCCCGATCTGAGCATGCGGTTACAACCTTCCGTTATTCAGAGGGATTATTCGTTTTCGAAAGATGCCTTTGGCATCAGTTGTACTTTTAATTTCAATTAACAAAGGGGCAGCTGTGCCCTCACTTTTTTTGCAAAACTATGGAAGCTTCTCATAAACTGATACTTTCATCGATTGTTGCCTGCTCATTGGCTATGCAACCGATATCTGCTCAAACAACAAAGCAGGCCAAAGATACCATTGTCGACAAATCGATTGTTGTCCCTGAAAGCATGAACAAAGACCTCAGCGATTTACTGCACGATTGGCAAATCGACTTCTCTTCTTTCCAAAACGATTGTCAACAAGGGCACAATGTTGTTTTTAATGACAGCATTTACATTCAGCGCCTTCATAACATGCCATCGTTCATGGAACTGTCATACAATCATGTAGTGCGATCGTATATCGATATGTATGCCGACCGTAAACGCAGCCAGGTGGCGTACATGCTGGCGCTGGGAGATTATTATTTTCCAATGTTCGAACAAATGCTCGACAAATACGGACTTCCTCTCGAATTGAAATATCTTCCAGTCATCGAGTCCGCACTCAATCCTGTTGCCGTTTCAAGAGTAGGCGCTACAGGACTTTGGCAATTCATGCTCAAAACAGGAAAAGGTTACGGACTCGAAATTAACAGTTTGGTGGACGAACGCCGCGATCCCATCAAATCCTCCGAAGCCGCCGCCCGCTATCTCAAAGATTTATATACCATCTATCAGGATTGGAATCTGGTAATTGCTGCATACAATTGCGGACCGGGTAACGTAAATAAGGCCATTGCCCGCAGTGGAGGGAAACGTGATTACTGGGAAATCTATTTCCATCTTCCGCGCGAAACTCGTGGATATGTTCCCGCATTTATTGCGGCGAACTACATTATGAACTACTATACCGATCATAATATTTGCCCGGTTCGCATCAATGATTATGTTGCTTTGGATACTGTTCATGTGAGTGAAGAAATCCACTTGCAACAAATATCGGACATACTCGATATTCCTTTAACCGAACTTCGCCGACTCAATCCTCAATTCAAGCGAGATATTATTCCCGGCAATTACAAATCTTACGCACTCAATTTGCCAACAAAAAAAATGATAGCTTTTATCGATCAAAAAGACAGCATAACAAATTACCGACGATCCGAATTTTTAACACACCGTCTCAGCACCGACCGCTACATCACTAATAACGATAATATTTCCACATCTTCAGGTGGAACTTATGTATATTATAAAGTACGACGCGGAGATAATTTATCGAAAATCGCACAACGAAACGGGGTTACCGTCAGTCAGCTGAAATCGTGGAACAACCTCAAATCGAGCCGAATTACTGCCGGAAAAAGACTTATCGTGAAGAAACGCAAAATAGAAACGCCCAAATCTTCGCCGGAAGAAAGTCAAACTTTACTTGCACAAACCGACAACGAACAACATCCGGCCGAAAGCCGCTCCGTCAACCAGTACTATCGCATAAGAAAAGGCGATACACTGAGTGGTATAGCACAGAAAAATAATGTTACAGTGTCTCAACTAAAGGAATGGAATGGACTAAATTCTACTAAATTATCGATCGGAAAAAATTTGATTGTCCAAAAAAAGACTGTAAAAACTCCGTCGAATACACAAACCAACGGCGAATCATATTCAGCGCCCGACAAGACCGAGAGCAGCATCATTTCCAATTATCTGAAAGATCAAATAGGGAATTCCGCAGCATCACAACAAGGTTTGGATGAAAATACCGATCAACCCATATTAGACAGCGAACAAACAAATTAAGATATCTATCGTACCAATACTTTTCGTATTCCGCTTCCGTGTGTAGTTATCACCCTTACCATATAAACGCCTTTGGCAAGATGAGAAGCGGAATACGACGCAAGATTAACACTCTTGTCGATTTGTTGGGCAAATATTTTTTGACCCGTAACATAAAATATCTCCCACGAAACAATTTCCTGATTCGATTCGACAAAAATTCGTTGAACTTCGCGATTATAAGTAACATTCAGTTCAAATGATTGAGGCTGCTGTTCTTCACCTTCCAATCCGCTTCCTACGACATAGGGCGAAATCAACAATGAAGTATTCACCGGATTGTATATGTTTTCGGACGAAAGAGCCCAGCCCGTAGCGTTCTTCATCCAAGCAGTAGGGCTAAGTCCCGACCCGGTGCTGCGAGGCTCGGTATTCAATACACAAAATCCCGGCGCCGTTCCGTTGGCATCGCTATAAGAAATAAAAAATTTACCGGAGACTGTTATGGGTGACACAAATCGGATATAATTCTCTACGGTAGTATTCATATCTCTGTTTCCGGATAGGTAAGATCCTCCAGAATAATATGGAAACGAATAATTAAACTTTTGATCTGCCAACAAAATCTCCGGATACTCACTCCCCGAATAAACCTTAATCCGAACATTCATCCCTGCAATATTTCTTATAGCCGGAGTCGATATAAACACTCCGTCAATTTGAACTTCGCTTTTGGAATAAAATTGTTCGGCAAACTCCGAGTATCCAAGTGAAGTATTGGTCTGAAAAAGATTGATCGTATTATTATAGGTTGTTTGAGTAACCTTTTCTCCGGTATCAAAATTATTTTCACGTGTCATCGGTGCATTTTCGTAAGGATTAAACCCATTTAACTGCTGAGACCCGGAATTGACGGGGTCGAGATAATATTTTATGGAATTCGGATTATCGATCGAGCCTTCCACATCCCAAAATTTGTTAAGCGAAGCATATTGATCGGGCCCCTTCGGAGAAGAACATTTCGATACCCCACCACTGAGCGTTCCTACCAGCCGTTTATCTTTATCCACCAACGGCGATCCGGAAGAACCTCCTTCCGTGGATGCCACGTCCCATGATGCGACATTCCAATGCGAATTTGGCTCCATGTTAAAGGGAGCTGAAGTTCCAAAAGAAGTAATCGTAAGCGCATCGTTTTCAACGGCTATTTTTTTTACACCCCCATTCGGGTGATGAATTCCATGAAAAGGAGCCGATGGTGCCGAACTAACGTCCCAGCCCAAATAATAGGGTTGATATTCTCTGGGTGGCATTTGCAAAAACCGCAAAAGCGAAATATCGTGCTTTTCACTAATAAGGACGGAGTCAGCACCGGCCAGTGTCATTTGCGTATTGCCCCGAATAGTTGCATCACATACAGGCGATTCGTAACGAAAAAATGCAACAATGCTACCCGCAACAACATCATATTCTCTGTCGGCTAAAAACGAAGTATTGTAATCTCTGTTCAAACAATGAGTAGCCGTGAGCAAATAAGGAGTTCCATCCTGAGCCGTATTGTTAACAAGTGCACCAGTGCAATAGGTATTGCCATTGATAATCAGTTCCACTACTCCACTTCCTGCCTGTGTATCTTCCGGATAGCATACGATATTGGGGTGACAACTTTGCGACGGATCACGAGGTTCGGTTCCTGCACGGAAAAGTCCGAGAAAATCGTGATTCACTTCACCTACCTCTATTTCGCTTACCGAATTTTCCGGTTCCTGCAGCTCCACAATCAATTCTTCACCACCTATGGGTTGCACCGGCAGCAAATTATGTTCCGTATTATTTTCGTCGGTATAGGAACCTAAAATCTGCGTTTGATCGGCATTATACACAAAAACTTTTGCTCCTTTGGCCAAATGAAATTTCGAAAAAAGGATATTAATCGAATAGGCGCCTCGCGAACGAATGCCGACACGCCAAACATTTGTGCCGTCAGCGTTTGTAAATCTGACTCCGGAATTATCGGGACGAAGATGTACAAAAAACTTGTGCGCAAAATATAAGCTTTTGAATCGGGCTTCATTTTCGCTCAACCGCAACTCTTCGGCTACGTCGAAAGACGGCATCTCCACAAACATTTCCCTTTTAATGGTCAACGCTCTTTCACCGGCATTCAATGGAAGCGGACTCCCGCCATGACTAATTTGTGCACTGATAGTTGCTGTTGCGAAAATAGAAAAAAACAGAAAAAATAGTTTTCCGATTTTTTGGGAAAATTGATAGCTGAAAGTCATAGTTTGCCGTTTACGATGAAATAATACTTCATACCGTTTTGCAAATGTAAGATGTTTTTAAGAATATGGATTATTTTTGCATTGTAAAATTTCCAACGCAACAATGAGTGTTCCCGATTTCCAGCTAAAACATTTTTTAAACGAACAGGTCGATATCTACATTTCACCGACCTTTATTCCCAACGATCCAATCTCCATTCCGCATCGATATTCCGATAAACACGATATCGAAATCATGGGATTCTTTGCAGCCACACTCGCTTGGGGACAACGAAAAACCATTTTACAAAAATGTTCGGAACTGGAAGAGAGGATGAACAATTCGCCCTATTCATTCATCATGAAGAACGATCCCGGAGAACTGAAACGACTTGTCGGATTCAAACATCGTACTTTCAACGATACGGATTTACTTTATTTTGTCGATTTTCTTCATCGCCACTATCAGCTTTACGACAGTTTAGAAGATGCGTTTCTGACGGATGGGCTTTTTATTTCGATAGAAAATTCGCTGACCCAATTCGAAAAAAAGTTTTTCGATCATCCGGATGCGCCGAAGCGCACTCGTAAACACATTGCAACTCCCGCCCGCAATTCCACCTGCAAACGATTGAACATGTTTTTGCGATGGATGGTGCGCGATGATGACAAAGGTGTAGATTTCGGACTTTGGAAACGCATTCCGCAACATGCACTGATCTGCCCGATCGATGTTCATGTAGATCGGACGGCGCGCCAACTGGGACTGATTACCCGAAAACAAACCGACTGGAAAACCGCTGTCGAACTTACCGAAAACCTTCGCTGCCTCGATCCCGATGATCCCGTGAAATATGACTTTGCCCTTTTCGGGCTTTCAGTCGATCAAAAAAACGGCTATAAAGCCTCTCCGCAATTCGGTTAAAGTAATCCGTTAAAACGTAACGTTCAAGGACAATCCGGCGGAAGAATGGTGTTCACCCAAGTAATTATGTGAGTCCACAAACGGCATAAGATTGATTTTAACCTGACTTGTGTTTTTTCGTAAGTCTTGAATATACATGTTATTGACTTTGGCAACTCTGGTTGCATCCACGATAGCCCAAATGTCAACGGCAAGTGTTGCAGCCAAACCTGTGAGCATAATAGCCACACCGGTAGGATTGGCTTCGAGTTCGGTAAAACTCCCAAAATCATTATAAGTCGTAACTTCATCGTAACTCATCAAAGCTCCTATCACCGTAACGCCGGTCAACAAAGCCGAACTTCCCATAAAAGCTAAACCTCTTCCGGTTTCGTTACACAAAATTTGTCCCAGTCCCGGCACAAAAAAAGATGCAAACCCCATCGTCGTGGGATTGTAAGGATCTCCAATTTGGGGCACATACATTCTGTAATCGTAGGTCAGTTTGTTTAATTTGTAATTCTGGGCATTGATGCCGGATATTGAAAAGCCCAATAACAGAAGAAAAAAGATAATTTTTTGTTTCATGTTAAAAAAATAAGAAGGTAAATTTATTATGGAATAATCTTAACGAATAACATTGGAAGCAAGGCTCGATGACCTTTGAATATCTATCTAAATCCGTTTTTCCTATCATAACACAATAACACAACGATATGGCGACGAAATCAACTTTCGCCGCCGTATTCCATCAGGTATGCCTTAATGAAACCATCGATATCACCATCCATAACGCCGGTAACGTCCGATGTCTGATAATTGGTGCGATGGTCTTTCACGCGCCGATCGTCGAAAACGTAGCTGCGGATTTGCGATCCCCACTCTATTTTCTTTTTTCCGGCTTCGATTTCAGCCTGAGCGGCACGACGTTTTTCGAGTTCAATCTCATAGAGTTGAGAGCGCAACAAGCGCAAGGCATTTTCGCGATTACCCATTTGCGAGCGGCTTTCGGTATTTTCGATTACGATTTCCTGCTCCTCGCCCGTATCCGGATCTTTATACATATAGTGAAGTCGAACTCCGGTTTCTACCTTGTTCACATTTTGTCCGCCGGCTCCCGACGAACGGAAAGTGTCCCAACTCAAATTCGCCGGATTCACTTCAATTTCTATAGTGTCGTCCACCAACGGCACAACGAAAACCGAAGCAAAGGATGTCATACGTTTGCCCTGAGCATTATAAGGCGAAACTCGCACCAGGCGGTGAACGCCATTCTCGCTCTTCAAAAAGCCATAAGCCATCTCGCCTTCAATTTGCAGCGTGGCCGTCTTGATGCCGGCATCGTCACCATCCTGCCAGTTGGTAACGGTGGTTTTGTAATTTTTGCTTTCGCACCATCGCTGATACATTCTGAACAGCATCGACGCCCAATCTTGACTTTCAGTACCGCCCGCCCCTGCGTTGATTTTTAACACCGCTCCGAGCTTGTCCTCTTCCTTGCGAAGCATATTTTTGAGTTCGAGATTTTCTATCAAATCAATGGCCTTGCGGTATGCCGCATCGACTTCTTCCTCCGTAACGACACCATCCTTCACAAAATCGTAGGCAAGTTGCAACTCATCCGTAGCCGATTTCACTTCGTTGTAATCTCGTATCCAGCCTTTCAGTTCACGTACCACTTTCATTTGAGCATCAGCCGCTTTGGCGTCGCTCCAAAAATCGGGCGATTGCGTTCTCAGTTCCTCCTCTTCGAGTTGAATGATCTTTGCATCGATGTCAAAGATACCCCCTCAGCGCTTGCTCGCGCTCCAACACTTCTTTTAGTTGGTCTGCTGTTATCATAATCTGTTTCTATTTCGGTTTGAGGCTGCAAATTTACATGATAATTTCCAATCGGCACACAGGTTGATGGATTAATGATTTGATGAATTATGGATTTACTGATTCATTGATGAAAGAATTTATGAGCGTAGATTTGTCGCGAAACGGATTTTCAGGAATGTTTCTCACAGATGAACGCAGATTTTTTCTCGCGGATTTTCGCAGATAATTTGTAATTTGTATTCTCCCGCTGACATAGAAAATTATCTGTGATTTTGTCAAGAAGAGCAAACAGGTTTCGAAAATCTGCTTGGGCTTTTCTGTTCCCCCCTAAGGAAATAGAAGTATCTCACTATGTCGAGTCTAAAAGATGATTAAAAATGATTCATTCGAAACAATATCCGGCAATTCCTTTTCAGATACTTAACTTATTATCCATAAATTATCAAATAAAATTAATGCTTTGTTTTTCACGCTGTAAGAACTGCTCAATAGGAAAAAGCACATTACTTCCAATGGAAATATTATTTTTTAGATAGCGGTACGTTTTATCCTTCTGCTAGAACAATGAAAATTGAATCTCTTTTTTAGGATGAAATGTTCCGATAATCATAAATGGATTATGAGACACAAAATGATGTACTTGCGAGGTTCCCAAAAAGAAATGCAAATCTTTTGTTTTTGCAAAGTCATCGAAATATTTATTTTTAACAGCTTCAGCCGCTTTTGTTTCATCACCTTTGTGCTGTTCAAGGCAGTTCCAATAAAGTTGTCCAATCTCCCAATCTTCAATCATCAATTCACTTTGCTTGCCTTGATTATCTTCAAAAACGTAAGAAAATTTGTATGGTAATTTTTTTACAACCTTGAATAGATTTTCGGGCTGTTGAAATAAATTTCCTTGCAATCGTTCTGCTTCAAGTTTTGCTAATTTCTTCTTATCCCATTCACGTTCAACTTCATCAATAGTGAAATCTAAAATCTTTGTTGGCTTGAAAACAGCAAGCGAAGTGCAAATGTCTTTATTATGAGCTTCTGAAATCAACTCTGTTAAGTTGTAATAAACTTTACCTAAGACAAATTTCTTTCTTTCCGCCCAATTGTTCTCCGTTCCCAAATGATTGATAATTTTAATTTCCTCATCGTGCGAGCGTGGACGATAACTTTCAGGTCTGAAATCACTTTCGTTTTTAATGAGGTCAAGTTCTATCCAATCGTATTTTTTATATTGTTGATCGTAAGATTTTTTGCGAAATTGAATAGGGTATATTCTTACCCATGAACCATCCTCAAGAAAACCTGCTGTACAAACCAATTCTTCATATTTGCTCGAAATGGTCGGATAAGTTTTTACGGTTACTAAAACTTTTGTTAAAGCCATTTTCAAATATGCTTTACTTTGTATTTAAAATCAGGTAAACGTTCAATTGATTCGGCTAAATATTTACGGTGGCATTGACAAATATTTGATTCAAAACAAGTTAAGGCAATGCGTTTATTTGTTTTTAGCAAGTTCAAGATTTGTAATTGCGTATCCATTGTTTTTGGCAGGGTGTTTTTACGGTAAACAGCAAATAATTTATCATAATCACTTTGAGTATTGAGTGCTTGACGTTGCTCTGATGCAATGCCGACCTCCGGGAAATGTATGTATTCAATTCCCAAACTATTGCAATAGCGTTGTAATTGTTTTTTGCTAAATCCATATTTCATACTCAACGGATTATAACGAACATCCACCAAAAGTTTTACGTCATTCTTAAGCAACCGATTTAAATATTCTTCTAACGAAATTCCTTCATAACCAATCGTAAATAAAACAATATCTTCACTTTTTGGACGAATTTTGTTTATTTTTTCAAACTGTTCTGCTGTTAGAATTTCTTTTGCTTTTATACTGTTTATTGCCCAATAAGGGAAGTTAATATAAGTATATTTCATAAGTGCATTAGCACTCATTTTTCCATAATTATTTTTGACTTTCAACATCAACTTTTTGTCCTCTTTTTTTAGCATTTCAAAATAGTCGGTTGTTTCATTGCTAATAAAGTGGCTTGATGTCTCTGATAAAATTCCTCTTCTTACCATCGTAGTTAAATCGGCATTAGCGGAATAGGAATAACAGCCAAACTTATACGGAATGAAATCATATTCTGCTTTCGTTTGACTTTGAGTAAACAAAAACAGCAATTTTTGCAGACTGATTCTATCAATTTGTCCGTCAAAAAGTTGCAATAATGCTAATATAATTTTTCGCCTATAAAACATGTAACAAAGATACTTAAATTCATATTCTATTCAAAGTTTAAATTCTATGAACAAAAATCGAATATAGCCACGATGATTTATAATCCATAAAAATTTGCAAATATAACTACAAATACCTAAAACTGTAAAAGATTTTAGCAATGTTTCACGCAGATGAACGCAGATTTTTTCTCGCGGATTTTCGCAGATAATTTGTAATTTGTATTCTCCCGCTGACGCAGGAATTTACCTGTGCTTTTGTTTTCCCTGATTTCATCTGTCAATGAAATTCAATTCGTTATCTGAATTCGTGAATGTCCGTTGCCCAGAGGTACGACTTCGATGTGCGTTGAAATTCGTTCTTTTAGCTCAGTCAAATGAGAAATAATGCCAATGATTTTTCCTTCACTTTGCAAATTCGATAAGGCATTGAGTGCTACGTCGAGATAGTCGGAATCGAGTGTTCCAAAACCTTCGTCGATAAACATGGTGTCGATGCGCATATTTCTACCGGCCATATTGGCCAAACCGAGAGCAAGTGACAGCGAAACAATAAACTTTTCTCCTCCCGACAGATTTTGCGCCGTTCGTTCTTCACTGTTTTGGAATTTATCGATGACAGACAACTCGAATGGATTGGTACTGTCGCCTGAACGTTTCAGCAGATAGCGCTCGGACATTTTTTGCAACTGCCTGTTCGATAGGCTGATTAAATGTTCGAAAGTCAATGCTTGAGCAAAGTTGCGATATTTCTTGCCATCACTTGAACCAATCAGCTCGTTCAATTTCGCCCATTGATTGAAAATCGCCTGTTGTCGTTCCTTCTCTTTGAGTTTATCAAGACTGGCTTTCCGATTTTCGGCATTGGAAAGTAAGGTTTGCCGGTTTGCTCCAATTTTTTGCGATAACTCGTCCGCCTTCCTTTTTCCTGTTTCTCCTTCTGCTTGAAGTTCTTCAAACGATTTTACCGTAATTCTCAATGCTTGTTTTTCTGCTCTCTCGTTTTCTTTTTCGGACACAATAGCCCTGTTTTTTTCAAGTTCGGTATTTGCTTCATTCTTCTCTTTTTCGGTTTTTACTCTTGCGGTTTCAGCGGCTTCAATCCTTCGCTTCAGCAGATTTTCTTCTTCCTCAACCGATTTTTCCCCGAAGATTTCTTTCCGTTGCGCCGAGAGTAATTGCTTTTCTGTTTCGATGCTCAGCTTATCGTTTTGCTTCTCGGTAAGCGATTTTTCCAGGTTCTCTAACTCTTTTCGATTTAACGCGATGCTGCTTTTTAGTGTGATAATTAGGTTCGTTAATTCTTCGGTTTGTTTTTTATTCTCGTTCCAGGCGTCGAGGCATCTTTTCAGTCCCTCCATGTTTTCAACGCCATAGTCTTGGAGTTTGACCAGCAAAGATGCTCTTTCCTTTTCATATTTATCCTTTGCAGTGGCTGCTAATTCTTGTTTGTCGTTCAATTGTTGTTTAGCTAACTTTTGAGCGGTTTCGGATTCGTTTTTCGATTTGAGTGCTGCTTCTTTTTCTCTTTGCAACACAGGAATTTCACGGTCCCGAAGTCTTATCAGTTGTTTTTCGCAATTTATTGCTCGTTCGATGGTGGCAGTAATTTGTTTAAGTTCGGCTTGTTTCTGTGACAGAATTTCCTTCAGCTTTTCAATTTTATTTTCTCCGTCGGGAATCGTAAAATCAGCCTGTATGCTTTTTATTTCAGCGAGTATTTCCTTTTGTTTTTCTAAATTGTCCGATAGATATTTTTCTTCTTTTACTCTGTTTTTCAAAGCGTTGTCTCTATCCGAATTGTATGTCGCAAGATTTTTTTCGTTTTGTTGAACTGCCTTCGAGATCTCTTGCCACTGCCTTTTTAACGTTTCCAATTCAATTTCCTTTTCTCCCATCTGCGGAACATTTCCCCGAGCAAACGGATGCTCCAAGGCTCCACAAAGCGGACATTCCTCTCCGTCTTTCAGCGTTTGTCGGAGTTCATCCAAACTTTGAATGGTCTTTGTCAGTTTGATATTTTCGTCCAGCAAGTTGATTTGACGATCCAGATGGTCAATGGTTATTTTATCGGTTTCAATCTTTTTGGAAAGTTCCTGAATGAACGAATCGAGTTGTCTTATTTTTCCTGCAAAGTCTTCTATTTCTTTTCGATTGGCAGCAATTGCCTGCTCAACCTGAATCAGATTTTTGATTTGATTATACAGACCGGAAATGTTTTCTTTTTCTGATTGAAGCAAGGATAGCTCCTTCCCGTCCAATATTGCTGCATATTCCGTCTTCCCGGTTTCAAGTTCCTGCGTTTTTGCTGCCAAATCCTTTTCTTTTTCTGTGAAAACTTTTGCTGCCTGTTGAAGTGCAGCTTCATTCGACTGTAAATCCTTCTGTAAATTGGTTATTTCAGCGTTCAGATTTTCGATTTCTTTGAAGGAAGAGATTAATTGTCGATATTCATTTTCAATCGCCGCATAGGTTGAAACCAATTCTTCATATTTCTGATGTTCACTCGCCCATTTGCGTTTTGCTTCCAACAATTTTTCTGCTTTTCCCAAATTCGAGTGTTGCGTTTCGAGTGTTTGCAATAATTCATGCAGGTTTTTGTCCAAATCCGAAATGGCTGTCAGAATGGGATGCAACAATTTTTCTTTCTCCGAAATTTTGGTATCGAGCTCTCTGACCTTTTTAAAAAGCGGTTCGAGTTCTTTCTGTTCCTCTTTCAGAGCCTTTAAAGCATTTTCCGAAGCATCAAACGCTTCTTTGGTCGTTATGGTTTTTACTTCCAATTCAGGCAACTTTCGTTTCGTTTCATCGATTTGCTTTTGCAAACTGTCCAAATCCGAAAGCCATTTCTTCGCATGCTCTATTTTCTGCAACTCCTCGTCCAGCTGTGTTTTTTCATTTTCAAGTGCGGCAATCTCATCGTTTAGGTTTTTAATTTCATCGTCCGAAAGAATTTTGATGGCTTCGAGTTCGAGTAAAACCCTATCCAATTTTTCTTTTTCTGCTTTGCTTCGTTCAAAAACCTTTTTCGAAATCTCTCCATAGATTTCGGTTCCTGTTATTTGTTCCAAAAGTTCTCCCTTGTCATTCTTATTCGCTTCCAAAAAAGCTGCGAAACTGCCTTGCGCAAGCAATATCACTTTGGTAAACTGATCGAAGGTCAACCCGAGGATTTCCACAATTCTTGTATCGCAAGCACGCAACTGGTCGGCTATGATTTTGTTGTTGGAATCAGAAATCTGCCGAACCACCGGCTTTAGATTTCCCGTTCGGGTACGTTCCTGTTTCCAACTCGATTTCCATACTTTACCGTTCACTTCAAACGTAATTTCCGAATAGCAATCTTTCTCGCCTCTTGTCATCACGGCATTTTCGTTGCCCGAAATTTCCACACGCGGCGTTTTGCCGTACAAAGCGAGCGAAATGGCATCCAGAATAGAACTCTTACCCGCTCCCGTCTTTCCGGTGATAGCAAAAAGTCCTTCGTTCGTAAAAACCGATTGGGTAAAATCAATTTCGTGTTCGCCCGACAATGAATTGATGTTCTTGAATTTGAGTTTCAATATCTTCATAAGACCATGTTCTGTAAATGCAAACCGTCAATAATCTCTTTATACAATGCTTTCAGTTCTGTTTTTTGCTCGTCGGGGATATTATTTTTTTCCAATAGCTTGTCGAAAACTTCCATTTCGTTGAGTTCCTCCAGCGGATCAGCGGTATCGACTTGCGTTAAAACTTCGTTTAAGTATTGGCGATTCTGAAGTTTGAGCACTTCGATGTTGGAATCGGCGATCTGTTCGTTCACCCACGAAGATAAATCGGGAAAAATTTCATTCCCGGTGTAAATCACTTCCACCCAAACAGAGGCACCGGTTTTTTTCAATTCCGACAAACGTTGGGCGATGAAGTTCTTATTGCCAACGATGGATTCCAATTGCTGAAAAACGGGAATTTCAATGGTTTCAATGCTTCTCCCTTCGTTGAATTCAACAAAATACACCTGCTTTTTTTGTCCCGCTTCACCAAAACCCATCGGAATCGGCGAGCCACAATAGCGAATGTTGTCTTTAATGACCGACGGAATATGATAATGCCCGAGTGCAACGTAATCGAACGTTTCGGGAAAAATGTCGTTGCCAACCGCTTCGATATTCCCGATATAGGTTTCGCGCACGCCGTCGTCGTCGTTTCTTTTTCCTCCTGCGACGGGCAAATGTCCCGTTGCTATAATCGGAACGGCGACACCCAATTCTTTCCGTTTGTTTTCCGCAAGTTGAGCAATTGCTTCATAGTGCTTTTTTATGTTTTCGTTGATTCGTCTCGAACGATCGGAATAATTCTCTCCTTCCGTAAAACGGCTGATATCTCGTTCCCGCAGGAACGGGACTGCACAAACAATGGCAAGAGGATTCCCATTCCCGTCTGTAACGACAATCATTTCATCTTCCGGATTTTCTGTCGCATTGCCAATGACCGTAACGTTCAGTGCGGCCAAAATATCTTTAGGTGCATTCAGGAAACTTGGTGAATCGTGGTTGCCACCCACCACTATCACATTTTCGCAACCCGCTTTCCGCACATTGACGAGAAAGTCGTAATACATTTTTTGAGCCGCGCTGCTCGGCGATGCCGTGTCGAACACATCACCTGCGATGAGCAGCAGGTCTATCGAATTTTCCTGAATCGTTCCGAGCAACCATGCTAAAAATGCCGTATGCTCTTCCTGTCGTTCTTTTTTGGAATAAAGTGTCCGTCCTAAATGCCAATCGGAAGTGTGTAATATTTTCATTGTTTTCGGTTGAATGAGTTGAAGTGATTTGTCAGGTGGAAATTGTGTTAGTGGGGATCAATCAATAACAGTAAAGTACAAGCGTAGCCCGAGTTTAGAAACACTTCACTTTTGGTTTAGCTTTATGTTTATTAATGTTCAATTCGTTTAAATTAGCACTTCCGCCCGTATTACGCTTATACAATGTTACCTCTTAGTTAGTTTATTATTACAAAAAATCTTTCCGTGTCATAGGCTTGCCAAACAAGTTCATTGTTAAGCCAAACTTTCTTGCAAATTCCAGAATTTCCGTTTCTATCCATTTCACACTTTAACGTGTCAGTATCTATTTCACTCCACTTTATGTAGGTAATAGGATAAGATGAATTTTTATCTGTGTTAGGAAATACGCTAATTCCTCGTGTTGATAAACAAAAAAGCCCTTTGGATAGTCAAGATTTTTATCATTAACCTCAATTTGTTCCCCATTTATTTTGTAAATAACTTTAAATGAATTTTGATTTAATGAATTTAAACTATTTGCATTGAGCAAATCATTACCTTTTGTGTCTTTGACAGAAATGTTAATAGCTGTATCAATAATAACTTGCTCATTATCATCTTTATTACAAGACAAAAAAACATAACTGATAAGATAAAGAATAAATATTTCATAAGTGATTAATGTTTAATTTTTCATTTTTCATTTTTAAAAATTAATAATTGTTGAATTCAAGTTATATTACAAGTTTCACGAGCTCTTTGATGAGATATTAGCTTTTCATTTGTCTATATCGGTGGAAGCCCCAATTCCTTTAAAAACTGATTGTGCGTCTCTCTTGCTTTGTTTATCTCTTTATCAAGTTCAACCAGTTTTTTGTTTACTTCTTCCAAGTCAATTATTTCTTCGTCTAAAGATGTGCTTACATAGCGTGATATATTCAGGTTGAATTCATTTTTCTCGATTTCGTCCATGGCCACTCTGCGGGAGTAACGTGTTTCTTCCCTGCGTTCTCTGTATGTGTCAACAATCTTGTCAATATGTTCGGGGAGCAAGATATTCTGTCGTTTTCCTTTTTCATAGTGGTCAACGGCGTTGATGAACAACACATCGTCAAACTTTTTACACTTCTTTAGCACCAAGATACAAACGGGAATGCCTGTCGAGAAAAACAAGTTGGCAGGCAGACCGATGACGGTATCAATATTTCCATCCTTTAGCAATTTAGTACGGATGCGTTCTTCCGAGCCACCTCTGAATAAAACGCCATGAGGAAGAATGATTGCCATTGTTCCCTCTTTGCTCAGGAAGTGAAAACCGTGCAGCAGGAAAGCAAAGTCGGCTGCCGATTTAGGTGCAAGTCCGTAGCTCTTGAAACGGAAATCTTCGCCCATTGCCTCCGACGGGTCCCAGCGATAGCTGAAAGGCGGATTGGCAACAACGGCATCAAACTCTAATTTCTTAGCAGGATTTGGTTCATTCAAAATATCCCAATCGTTGAGCAACGTATCGCCGTGATGAATTTCGAACTCGGTATCCTTTACGCCATGCAGAAGCATATTCATGCGGGCAAGGTTGTAAGTGGTAATATTTTTTTCCTGCCCGTATATTTTCCCGATGGTGCCGCCGGCTTCTATCATTCTTTTGCGGACGTTGAGCAACAACGAACCCGAACCACAGGCAAAATCCAATACGCGTTCAATCTTTTTCTTTTCGCCTTTGCTCGGGTCTTGACTATCGAGCGTTACAATGGCCGAAAGAATATCGGATATTCGTTGTGGTGTGTAAAATTCTCCTGCCTTTTTGCCTGATCCTGCGGCAAATTGACCAATCAGATATTCGTATGCATCGCCCAAAATATCGATGTCGGTCGAAAATTGATTGATTCCCTCTGCTATTTTCTGAATGACGGTGCAAAGTTTTTTGTTCCGTTCGTCGTAGTTTTTGCCAAGTTTGTCCGAATCGAGATTGATTTCGGAAAACAAACCCTGAAAAGTGCTTTCAAACGATTGGTTTTCGATGTATTTAAAGCCTTGCTGCAACGTGAGCAACAGCTTATTGCTTTGCGTTTTGGCCAAGTGCGCAATGTTGTTCCATAAATATTGAGGTTCAATCACATAATGAATCTTCCTTCGCATTTGTTTTTCAAACGCCTCAATATCTGCCTGATTTTGTTCGTACCAAAGAGATAAAGGCGTTTTACCCCCGTTGCCAACGTAAACAGGATAATCTTTCCCTAATTCCTTTTTGGCAGCCGCTTCGTAGTTGTCGCTCAAATAGCGCAAGAAAAGAAACGAAAGCATATAATCGCGGAAATCGTCGGCATTCATTGCCCCACGCAATTCATCTGCGATTTTCCAAAGGGTATTTCCTAATTGAGTTTGGTCATTTGCTGTCATTTTTATTTTTAATTCATTAAATGAAAAATGGGGCGTAGCCCTATAATCTTCGTAGAAAAAAGTGCAAAACAGAATTTTTGAGGGGCGTGAGCCCTGAAATCTGTTTTAATCATACCATTCGAACAAATATTTTTCGTCATATTCAATTTCAAATTTATGAAGGAATGATAAATATTCCTCCCTAAACGATTGTTTTTTATGATGTGCGGGTTGATTCAAAACATATTTTACCACCTGATCGATATGCGATTTGGAATAGGTAAACGCCCCAAATCCATCCTGCCATGAAAATTTACCGGGAAGGTATTTTTTTTCGTTCAACCATTTCGACGAGCCCGATTTTACCTGTTCCATCAGTTTAGACGGGGCAATAGTGGGATGCATGCCGACAAACAGGTGTGTATGATCGGGATTGCAATAAACAGCATAGGGTTTACATTGATGGTTTGTAACAATGCCGCACATTATTTTTTCCAATTCATCCCGAAAGGATTCTTTAATCAGATTTTCCCTGTTTTTTACCGAGAAAACAAATTGAACGTATAATTGGGTGTAGGTGTTTGCCATTTTTTATAGTTAATTTTACGAAGATGTCAGGGCTGCGCCCCTATGTTGATATGTCCTTGTTTTCGTCCTACGAAGATGGTAGGGCTAACGCCCCTTGTTTTATTATCATTTTTATCCATTGCTATCTTCCTTTACCGGCGGAAACAACCCCTGCAGTAAACCTTTCTTGTGCAATTTCAGAGTTTCTATTTTTTGACTCTGGGAGTTTATTAAATCATCTATTGATGATAGTGTATCTGCAATTTTTTCTTGCTCTTTTTTATTCTTATCAGGAGGGATAAGAATCTCAAATCTTGAAATGCTTTCTTGCGATAAAGTTGGAATTGCCCCACCAACAACAGTTTCTTTTATTTGTCTTTGAATCGCAGAATTACAAACCAATAAGAATAAAAATTTGGGGTTGATGTTTATCGGCTTTAAAACGACCAACTGAGGATTAATTGTTGTTTTTCCAGGAAGATTTTTAATGAAAACCGCTTTTCCAAATGATGAACCAGTTTTGACTAATACAGTATATCCGTCTTGCAACATAATTTCGGGAGATTCAAAATATTTATCCCAACTAATATAAGTTGCTTTATTAAAGTTAAGTTGGTTGTTGTCATCTATATTGCTAGGACTAAATGTTATCGCCCCTTGTCCTTTTTCAACAATATCATTTGTAGTATATCCCCTATAACCAATTCTGCCTTTAATTTCAATCAAACTTCCTAATTGAACATTTTTCCAATTTCCTACAAACTCCTTAAATCTCAGCTTCGGCACGGTTTCCCCTTCTTGCGGGAAAAGGTTTTGCAGCAGCCCCTTTTTGTGCTCCTTCAGCAACTCCAGCTTTTGGCTTTCCCCTGCGATGACTTCATCCAAAGAGGAAAGACAGGCGGCGATTTTTTGCTGCTCTTCAGTTTTTGGAACGCCAATGTTTTCACTTTTATAATCGGAGAAATAAATATGTGGAATTCCTGACCCCTTAACATAAGAAGAGAAATCAATAGTGTTTAGAAGATAAAATGCCCAAACTACTTTGTATTTCTTTTCATCTTTGGATTTTAGGGATGATAGAGTTCCTAAAGTTGATGTTTCTCCATCACATAAGTTTAACCTTCCAACCCCAGAACCATCTTTGACTATTGAAATGTAAGGTTCTTTGTGTTGGAAATTTTCAATATATCCAACAATGCTATCAGCCCCATAGACAGCATAGCCACTTTGTTTTAGTTCAAGTTTATTTAATGCCAAGTTTGAACTTTCTGCATTTAGGATGTTGCTGATTTGCATTAACTCCCATTCCCCATTGTCTTTAAAATCAGGAAATCTCAGCTTCGGTACCAATTTATTTTCGTTATTCATCTACTTGTACTTGTTTTTTTATTGTATGCTGCCTTCCAATTCGCTGCCTTCGACTTCGCTCCCTTCGACTTCGCTCCCTTCGACTTCGCTCAGGGAGCGAGGTGGCACAGGTGGTTGAGCGGAGCCGAAACCACCTGTTGCGGTGCTTCGACTACGCTCAGCTACCGCATTGTGACTTTCCTCAGTTACCGCATTGTGACTACGCTCAGTTACCGCATTAATATTTTCATCAGTTACCACATTATAATTTTTGTAATGCGTTTCGTTTAAGCATTCAGCCAATTGATGAAGTTGCTCAGGCATACCGGCTATTAATGCCTCTTTCTTTTTCCGGCTCCATCCCTGAACCTGTTTTTCACGATAAAATGCTTCGTCAATTCGTTGAAATTCTTCATAATACACCAGTTTCACCGGTAAATGCTTTTTCGTATGATTGGCTCCTTCTCCTGCTTGATGTTGCGCTAATCTTAATTCCAAATTTTTGGTACTGCCTGTGTAGTAACTGCCATCAGCACATTCCAATATGTACATCCAACCTTTACTCATACGCTTTCAATCCGCTAATTTCCCGCCCTTCTGCCTGTTTTTTGAGTATGGGAACAAGGTCGTTCATCAATGCGAGTTCCCGTTGGGTGCGCTCCTTCCAGCCTAAGTCAAAGGGCGCAAAAAGTTCGCTTAACCGGTCGGCGTCAAAAATCATCCGATTGATAATATCTTCGGTAAAATGTTGCAAAGCCGAAAGTTCCAAACCATTTTTGGCAGCAATGCGGGCTAACTCTTTGGCCGTTTTTTCCGCTTTAAATTGTTGGTAACCCTCTTTTATTTCCTGCTCATTCATGCCTTTGCCCACTTCCAGCGTTTCGATGTATTCAATCATGTCGTCGCGTTCGTCCATCAGGTTGGAGCTGCTGCTCAACACGCCAATCAACTGGCTGCGCGTCAATTTCTGTTTTTTCGGTGCGCCTTGTGTGTATTTGGCAATCAGGTTCATGATATAATCGTAATCAACCAACGCAGAGGCAAACAGCACAAATTCAAAATCGAGTTGCTGAACAATTTCGGGAGCTTTGTCGCCTTCCCTTTCCTGCACTTCTTTGAGCTGCTTGGCTATTTCCAAATACGAACTGCGAAACGAGCGCAATTGTTCTTCGGGCATTAGCTCCTGAATTTTTGATTTTTGTTCTTCGTCTAGGTCCGTGTATTGGTCAAGCTGAGTTTTCAGTCGCTGCACCTCTTTGAAACGATTGATAAACTCGATGCGTGCAGCATCGCCTTTTATGTTGTAAACTTCTTGTGGTTCTGCCGCGATGTTTTTTGATTTCATCCATTTTTCCATTGCTTTAACTGCCTCCTGGTATTTCTCAATTACTTTCGGGGCAGGTTCAACCAACCAGATTTCTTTGGCACGCCCTGTGTCTTCTCCGCTGAATAAGGCAATGGCTTTATCCACTTCTTCTTGCTGTTGGCGGAAATCGAGGATGTTTCCGTAAGGCTTAATGGCAACTTCCGTGCCTGTGGAGTGCAACGTCCGATTGGTACGGCTGAAAGCCTGAATCAATCCGTGATATTTCAGGTTCTTGTCCACATAGAGCGTGTTCAGGTATTTGCTGTCGAAACCGGTAAGCAACATATCCACCACAATCACCATATCAATTTTGTTTTTGTGCGGATAGTCGGCATTGCTGTATTTCTGATATTTAATGCGTTGTTGCAAATCCTGATAATACAGGTCAAACTCGTTAATCGTGTGATTCGTTCCGTATTGCTTGTTGTAATCGGCAATAATGGTTTTCAGGGCTTTCTTCTTTTTTTCGGGTTCTATTTTGTTGTCCTCTTTTTCCTGCTGCAAATCTTCCTGCAGCTGCCGAACATCTTTGTTCCCGTCGGCCGGCGGGGAAAACACACAAGTAATGTTGAGAGAAATGTAGTTTTCGTCCTGCTTCCTTTTCGTTGCCTGCAAATCCTTGAACAGTTCGTAGTATTCAATGGCATCGTTGATGGAAGCCGTTGCCAATATCGCGTTGAAACGTCTGTTGTGCGTGGCTGCATCGTGTTTTTTTAGAATGGAATTGACAACCGCCGTTTTATGTTCCCTGGAGCCTATCGTAATATCTGTCTCTGGCTTGAAATAGTCGATGTGGAAACGCAAAACGTTTCTATCTTCGATGGCATGAGTAATGGTGTAGGCATGCAGTTGCTTTTGAAAAATGTCTTTGGTCGTTACATACGAAGCAATGGTTCCGTCAATTTGCTTATACGTAGCATTTTCGTCAAAAATGGGTGTTCCGGTAAATCCGAATAGCTGTGCATTGGGGAAAAACTCTTTGATGGCTTTATGGTTTTCGCCAAATTGGGAGCGGTGGCACTCGTCAAAAATGAAAACGATGCGTTTGTTGCGAAGCGGCTCAAGCCGTTCCATGTAGTTATTGTCAACACGCGATGAATCCAATGCAAGCCCTAATTTCTGAATGGTCGTAACGATTACTTTGTTGGCGTAATCATCGGAAAGCATACGCCTTACCAGCATTTCGGTATTCGTGTTTTCTTCCACGCACCGTTCCTGAAATTTGTTGAACTCCTCTCGGGTTTGTCGGTCGAGGTCTTTGCGGTCAACCACAAACAAACATTTTTCGATATCGGGATTATCTTTGAGTAAAGTAGATGCTTTGAAAGAAGTCAACGTTTTGCCGCTACCGGTGGTGTGCCAAATGTAGCCGTTGCCCCTGTTTTGGTGAATGCAGTCCACAATGGCTTTCACGGCGTAAATTTGGTACGGCCGCATTACCATCAATTTTTGTTCGCTTGCCACCAAAACCATGTATTTGCTTATCATTTCCCCCAAAGTGCATTTGCTCAAAAACTTTTCGGAAAAGTCGTCTAAATGGGTGATTTTTTTGTTGTCCTCACTTGCCCATTGATAGATGGGTAAAAACTGTTCGTCGGCATTGAAGCTGAAATGGGCATTGTTGTTATTGGCAAAATAATAGGTATTGGTGCGGTTGCTCACAATAAACAGCTGCATGAAACAAAGCAACGAATTGGTGTAGCCATTGCCCGTGTCGGTTTTGTATTCCACAATCTGCTGCATGGCTCTGCGTGGGCTTACTTCTAAACCTTTCAGTTCAATTTGCACTACAGGAATTCCGTTAATCAACAAAATCACGTCGTAACGGTGGTGGCTGTTTTGGGTGTTTATCCGCAGCTGGTTGATAACCTCAAAATCATTCTTGCACCAGTCTTTAATGTTCACCAATGTGTAGTGCAAGGGGGTTCCGTCCTCACGAATGAACGTGTTGATTTCTCGGAGGCGTTTGGAGGAAACAAAAACATCGGCATTAACGATTTCGTCCCGTAGCCGGGTGAATTCCGAATCGGTTAAATTAACCCGGTTAAGCGCTTGAAACTTTTCACGGAAATTATTTTCAAGAGATGATCTGTCCCGAATGTCCGGCCTGTAGGTATATTTCAGGTCTGTCAGCTTGGCGATTAAACTTTCTTCTATTTGAAATTCTTTCATCATGCTTTTTGTTTCAAAAGTACAAAATTTTCATAAAATAAACCCCATTGATGAACTTTCCTGCTATTCATCAAATGGGTCTCTAATCTTTTTATGCTACTAACTAAGTAATGACACAGGGAGATACCTGCGACATAGTCGTATTTTTATTTCTTCAGCCAATATTTAATTATCTCATTGTATTTTTCTAAGTCTGGGTACTTATTTGCTTCAATTGTGGACGTTTGTTCAATTAAAGCATCTTTTATTTCTGGTGAATACTTTATTTTTTCGTTTTTATAACCAACTGCCTTGTTAAATAAATTCCATTCGTTTATTATTTTTTCCATATCTACTCCTTGTAAAAAATTCTTAACACCAGTGGAAAGTATGTGTTTTCAAGCGGTAGATAAAAAACAAATCCGGTAAAAATATCTTCGTAATGTCAGTTTTACGAAGAATCGGTACGGGTGCCGATGCTTGTTTGGGCTCCCGGACTTTTCCCCGGAGGTGAAGTCGTCGAAAAAATGGTTCAGAATGTCGATATTGCTCCTACCCTGATGCAATGCGCAGGACTGAAAAAAGCTCCGCAAATGGTGGGAGAATCGTTCGTACCACTTTTGCTCGGGAAAAATATCCCTTGGCGCGACAAGATTTTTACGAATATTATTGGGAGTACGAATTTCCACAAACACCAACCATGCACGGTGTTCGTACCGATCGTTACAAATATATCCGATATCACGGCATCTGGGATACAAACGAATTTTACGATCTGCAAAACGATCCTGACGAAATGCACAACCTGATTGCTGATCCTACCTATCAGGACACCATCAAAGCGCTGAATCACGAGTTGTACAATTGGCTCGAATCAACCGGCGGAATGAGTATTCCCTTGAAAAGGACTGAATGGCCACACGGCGATCACAGAAATATGGGAAATTTTTAAAATTAAGGCCAAATATGGAAAAAGTCGCAATTTATTCTTTTGTTTTGGCTGCATCAACCATCACTCTACCCTCTGCGATTCCGGCACAAAAACAAACCCCGAACATTGTGCTCATTTCTTATTCTTGCCAAATTGCCAAATTGCCAAAATGGCAATTTGGCAAGATAATGAAACGCAAATTCAACGCTTTTCCTGCTTTGCAAATATCGAGTCTTTATCTTCGATTGCCCCCAAGTGCAATCATAATATAATAGATCAACGTAGCCAGAGAACCCAGAGCAGCGACCACATAAGTATATCCGGCCCAACGTAAAGCATCCACGGCCTGAGATTGATTACTCACATCTGTAATGCCGGCATTGCTTAACCAGGCAAGCGCTCTGTTGGTTGCATTTTTTTCGACCGGCAAAGTTACAAAACTAAATATGGTTGTAAGCGCAAACATGGCAATTCCAACCCATAACAGTGCCGGAAATGTTTGCAACATGATAATCCCCAACAGAATCACCCACATCACCCATCGACTTGTTGCCGAAATAACCGGTACCAACGCCGAACGCATTTTTAGCGGAGCATAACCCACGGCGTGCTGTACGGCATGGCCTGTTTCGTGTGCGGCGACAGCAGCCGCGGCCACACTTGTACCGGAATAAACCGGTTCACTTAGGTTTATGGTTTTATTCATCGGGTTGTAGTGATCGGTGAGATGTCCCCTTGTTGAAATCACCTGCACGTCATAGATTCCGTGATCATGAAGCATCTTTTCCGCAACATCTTTTCCGGTCATGCCATTTCGAAGCGAAAGTGAAGAATATTTTTTAAATCGACTTTGCAATTGTGCCTGCACAATCCAACCGGCTAAAGCTATAAACCCGAAAAGAATCCAGATCAGGACTGTTCCTCCCATCTGTGTGGAAGATTGCCCGTTACCGTAGTAATTTGCTTGCAATATGATTTCACCCGAAGGCAAAAAACTCGCGAGAAAAGAAATTAATGTCATCATTTTTTTAAATTATTGAGTTTGCATTATTAAACGTATATTTAACACAATAGTTCAAAACAAATTGTATGCCAAACGAATTGGAATAACAGGCTTTAACACAATAGTATTGTTACCGTATGATTGTTTGCTTTCTATCAGGCCCGAGAGAAACGATGCTGATGGGAACCCCCAGCTCATCCTCCAGAAAAGTGAGATAGTTGTTAAACTCTTCAGGAAATTCATCCTCAGATTGCATTTGGCTCATATCGGTTTCCCATCCGGGTAACTCTACCCAAACCGGCTCGATGTTGTCCGATAAATCGAACGGCAAATCTTCCGTTTCTTCACCATTCACAATATACGAAACACACGCTTTTATGGTATCAAAAGTATCGAGTACGTCGCTTTTCATCATCACCAGCTTGGTAACTCCATTAAGCATTACCGTATATCGAAGTGCAACAAGATCAATCCATCCGCATCGACGTGGACGTCCGGTAACAGATCCATATTCGTGTCCGCGATCGCGAAGCAAATTGCCGGTTTCATCTGTCAATTCGGTTGGAAAAGGTCCGCTACCCACACGTGTACAATATGCTTTAAAAACTCCATACACCTCGCCAATGATATGTGGCGAAACGCCCAATCCGATACATGCACCGGCGCTAATTGTGTTAGAGGAAGTTACAAATGGATATGATCCAAAATCGACATCAAGCATCGAACCTTGTGCTCCTTCGGCCAAAATTCGGTCACCTTGCAAAAGAGATTTGTTAATGAAGTGTTCTCCATCGATAATGGTAAATTCTTTCAATTTTTCTAATCCGGCAAACCACTGAGCCTCGAGTTCCGATAAATCGTATTCGAAATGATACTGCGAGAGCATCTGTTTGTGTCGGTCAATTGCGATTCGGTATTTTTCTTCGAAATTATGAAACAAGTCACCGACACGCAAACCGTTGCGACTCACTTTGTCGGTATAAGCCGGGCCTATTCCTTTTCCGGTAGTTCCAATTTTCGAATCGCCCTTCGACGATTCCATTGCGGCATCGAGCAATCGATGAGTCGGTAAAATAAGATGTGCTTTTTTTGAAATAAAAAGGCGATCGGTAAGTGTGTGTCCGGATGCTTCGAGAGCATCAACTTCCTGCCGAAACAATGCCGGATCGAGCACGACACCATTGCCTATCACATTAATCTTTCCTTCCTGAAAAATACCCGAAGGAATTGATTTCAGGATGTATTTCTGTCCTTCAAATTCGAGCGTATGACCGGCATTTGGGCCGCCTTGAAACCTTGCAACAATCTGATAATCATGGGTTAATACATCCACAATCTTCCCTTTGCCCTCATCTCCCCATTGAAGGCCTAAAATTACATCAACTTTCATTTTTCTTTGATTTTTTTTGCTTTTTATCCGCTCCGGTTGTTTTTTCCGGCTGTGCTTGACTTAGACGGTGTAATTCCATTTTTTTGGCATGACTGCATTTATTGCAAATGCCATAAATGTACATGCTGTAATAATGAACCGTAAATTTTTTGATTTTTTTCTGCTGTGTCGGAGTAAAAAGATCTCCGTTTTTTGTTTCCCAAACACGTCCACACGAAGTGCAAATAATGTGATTGTGATTTTCATTACCATATGCCCGCTCATATTTCGACACATTTTCACCAAACTGATGTTTGACAACCAATCCGCATTCGAGCAGCAAATCGATGGTATTGTATAGCGTGGCCCGGCTCACTCTGAAATTTTCTTCAATCATCGAATTGTATAACGAGTCCATATCAAAATGCCCTTTGGTCGAATAAATATGATCAAGAATGGCATATCGTTCTGGCGTTTTCCGATGTTTGTGCAGAGTGAGATATTCGGTAAAAATTTCTTTTACCTGATTTTTTATGATTTCATCATCCATGTTGCAAAAATATGTTTTTTGAACGATTCATCCTGCTTTTTATCTATTTAATTATCAACATTTCGTGCAAAAAATTGCAAATATCGATTTAGAATGAAATATGAAGTGCAAAATGAAAATAATTTCTATTTCTCGGTTTTTGAATGCCAAAAAAATGCCGGTATTGTCACGGAACTTTCATTATGAAATGAATTGCTCGAAGTAACAAAATAATAATAAGCGCTGTCGTCTTCGGGTGGTTGATACATAAATACAGGTTCGCGCAACCCTGTCGCCAGCAGATTAGAGCCATCGGTTATATCAACAGTGTCTGATTTGCATCGATACACATTGAATGTTATTCGCGGATCTGAATCTTTTACTTTCCATCGAAGCTGAAAATCGGCAGCAACTTTTTCTGCTGTCAAATCGAACGGAGCCTCCGGAAACTCATCTGACAACCAACTCATCGGAGGCATTTTTGCAGGATATTTGTAATATTTGTCAGACAACTGACGAAGGATGTTGTGATTGTAATTCAACACATGTTCCACTCTGAAAAAAGCGTTTCCCGATACTGCTTTGGATCTGCCGTATTCTATCTGATCAATTATATCGCTGCTAAGCCAACCCAAATCTTGAATTTGATAAACGCCCAATCCCGGGACCAGAATACGTCCGTTTGAGTTTTCTATCCATTGATCGAGGTATGGATAAAACAACCCGTCGCGATAATACATCATCGGAAAAACGGCATCGTGCTTGCCGGCATTGAGCCATTGAACAGGATCCTGATAAACACTATAATAAGCTGTCCACGTATCATTGGGGTTTGTATTCAAAGGTTTGTATCTCCCTAATGGTGAACTACTCACCATTACCCATGGTTTTAACTTTTTTATCTGATCATACGCTTTGGCAACAAATCGATTGATATTTTCCCGCCGCCAATCGTCTCGAGCTTGTCCTTTACCCCAACGACGATAACTTGCATCGTCGGTAAATTTCACTGCACGGTCGGGATAACGAATGTAATCGAAATGAATGCCGTCCACATCATAATTCGAAACAATTTCCCGAATAATGGAAAGGAGGTAGTCGTCGGTCTGAGGATTTCCGGGATCGAGATACCACCCATTTTTGTAGAGAGTTACAATATTACGGTGTTTTTTTACTACAGATGCTGCACCCAGGCTGTTTTGATGTTTTCGAGAACCAAGCGGATAAGTAATGAGCCACGCATGACACTCCATGCCTCGCCGGTGGCATTCGTCGATTACAAATTTCAGTGGATCAAAAAACTCTTTGCCGGGAGATTGTGCAATACTGCGAAACATCGGTTCGATGTTCGATTTATACAACACTTCACCACTATTCCTCGTTTGAAAGAGTATGGTATTGAAATTGTTTTTTCGAAGATGATCAAGAATTTCTTGAATTTCCCGCTTTTGTGCCGTAACACTCGATTTGGATCGTGGCCAATCTAAATTATAGTTGGTAGTAAGCCACACGGCCCTTATTTCAGTTGCAGGATATTTTTGAGAAAAAACATCAATCGTTGCCAGCACGAAAACAATTATGAACGTATGAAGTTTGGTCATTATTTAAAATGGTTCTTTACAGATGCTACAAAAATAGCACAAAAAGCCATAACAGCAGCTCTTTTCTTTCCGCAGAAAGCGAAAAATAATAGAATTTATTCGAATTTTCAGAAAGTTATGAAGTAAAATGATGCGAATGAGTATTTCGTTTATCAATTATCCAATTCAATCGGATGGTCATTCTCTTCAGGGAGGGATCATCAGATTTCGGCTAATTCATATCAATCAAATGCATGTTGTCGCAACGCATAATTTTTCCCGGAAATGTTTGCACAATCGAATAATTGTGGGTGGACATGATTACGGCAGTACCTTTTTCGGAAATCGACTGCAACAAAGCAACGATCTGGCTTCCCGTTTCGGGATCAAGATTCCCTGTTGGTTCGTCGGCCAAAATCAACGGAGGGGAATTGAGCAAGGCGCGGGCTATCACAATGCGTTGCTGTTCTCCACCCGACAGTTCGTGCGGCATTTTGTAGGTTTTGTTTTGCATGCCTACCTGCACCAACACTTCGTGAATGCGATCCTCGATCATCTTTTTGTTTTTCCAGCCCGTGGCACGAAGCACAAACTCCAAATTCTTTTCTACCGATCGATCGATGAGCAATTGAAAATCCTGAAATACAATACCGATTTTGCGTCGCAAATAAGGGATTTGATTGCGTTTTATTTTTTGCAACTGATATTCAAAAACCTGCGCATCGCCCGACATGATAGGTATTTCGGCATAAATACTTTTCAGTAATGTACTCTTTCCGGATCCTACTTTTCCGATGATATACAGAAAATCACCTCTCACCACTGAAAAATTCACATCGCGGAGAATAGTATTTTCTTCGCGATTCAAAACAACATCTGTATATTTTACCAGTAATTCTTCAGTCATGTTTATTTAATAAATTCGATCGTCATCGGATATTTCCAACTTTCGCCGTTGTTGGCTTTGATGGAAGCAACGATGACGAAAACCACGTAAACTATTCCCAAAATCACAGCCAATGGAATCCCAATAATGGTAATGCACAAGATTACGGCATATATCGTATAACTTATCATGAAATTTAGAATATTCCGTCCGTTAATATTTACCTTTTCGTTTACATCTTTGTTCGTAAGCCACAGAACGACAGGAATAATAAAACCAATCAACGGTACCACCAATCCTGCCAACTGCGATAAATGCATAAGCATGAGATAGGTGTTTTCTTCCAAATCGAAAAGAGGTTTTTTGAACGCTCTTTCCCCATCAGCACTATTATATTGTTCATTAAGAATTTTCGCTTTTTCGCGCTGAAATTCTTCTTCGGTGATACTTCCCTTTTCGCGAAGTTCGTCCAAAATTTTAAGATCTTCGTATTTCATTTGAGTAGTTTTTAGGCAGTTTATTATTATCGAAGGTTTTGTTGCAAAGGTAAACTTTTTTTCGCTTTTTGTTTCC
>Ga0255346_1001292_pt1 | contig 36113 bp, 19 predicted proteins | sample wastewater_treat_FD_194410 | JGI IMG/M metagenome (GOLD analysis project Ga0255346, IMG submission 194410) | Wastewater microbial communities from Lulu Island WWTP, Vancouver, Canada - plant22 | ecosystem: Engineered > WWTP > Wastewater > Unclassified | place: Canada: Vancouver, British Columbia...
ACAAAGACATTCTCATAGATAAAAAGTTGAAGGATTATATAACAGTTGCACCGACCGATGGCAAACTAAACGTAAACACTGCGGACAAGGAAACACTATATGATTTTCATGATGAGATAAGGGAAGGCTTGATAGAAGAGATTGTAGCCTATAGAAATGAAAATGAATATCAGAAAATTACTGATATAAAAAACGCTATCGGCATAACAGATACACTTTATGCCAAAATCACCCCTTTTCTGAAGGTAAACTCGTCAATATTTTCTGTTAATAGCAAATATACTGTTGGTAAGGTTTCAAAGAGTGTCGATGCAGTGTTGAAAAGAGATGGAAAATCGATTACAGTAGTTTCCTGGAGGGAATTTTGAAGCGGGAAATAACTTCCGTTGTAAAATTGCGTGATGAATGGCATGGTGCGAGTTTTTTACTTGATAAAAACTCCGTCAAAAATGTAAAGATCTATAATAATATAAACCCCTATAATTCAACAAACATAAGAAACAATGTGCCTGTTTATGCCTCTCTTGAAACATCCTCGAGTTATTTTGTCCACCTCAAATTCCCCTTTACTGGAAAAAGGAGGATTGAGCTTGTTTTAAATGGTGAATTATCCAATATACTTCCTGTTGAAATAAATAACGTAGTTGTAGATTTTAAAGAGATAGGCAAGGGAAATGTACTTGCTGTTGCCTTGCCGAAAGAAGATACGGTTGGTTTAAAAACAGTTAAAAACATAAAAGGAATTACTGTAAACGCCATTGCTACCTTGCATGCGCTGAAATGGCTTAATTCGATTCCCCAGAATGATTTTGTTTTTATTTACATAGACGGAAACAATGCAACGGTCATTGCTCAACGCAAGGGCAATTTGCATTACCTCAGGCAGTTTTATTATTCTAAAGAAAATACAGCAAATCTTTATGCTGCAATCAGTGAAATAAAAGAAGAAAATGAATTTATAAGTGTGCCTTATTATATCGTTAGCATCTTTGAAGATGGAGATGTTAAGACCCTAAAGGAAGACATTGAAAAGAAGTACAGCATTAAAATTAACACCCCGTCCTTACAACAGCACATTACAACAGACGGTTATCCTAATTGGCTCTGGGCTGCAATAGGCGCATCGCTAATTACTGTTGATAGCAATGAGATCAATCTTCTACACCAAAAAGAAAAGGGTATGGGGCTTTCGCATGAAATACTTTTTAAATGGTTAGGGGGTTTGGCAGCATTAAGTACACTTATTTTTATAATGTTTTTTCTGAACCTGCATTTTAAAGAAAAAACTTACAGATTTTTTGCAACAGAACAACAGAACATATATAAAACAGTTTTTCCAAAGTCTCCCCCGATTAAAGACGTTGTTTCAGTCTTCAGGGATAAGATAAGTATAATTGATAGGGAACTGGTGGGTGCTGGCACTATCAATACTGCTCCGGCCTTAAAAATACTTGCTGAAATAAGCGCTAAGATTGATAAGCAAATCGATGTCAAACTAAATGAGTTTGTTTGTGATGAAAATGAGTTGAGCATCTCAGGCACAACAGTATCGTTTATGGCGGTTGAAAAGATCAAAGCAGCCATGGAAGAGATAAGAGATATTAAAAACATCGAGATACAGAATTTAGATATGACTCAGGGTAAACAGATAAAGTTCAAGATAAAAGGAAAGTTTTAATGAAAAAATTGGTTAATATCCTCAAATTGGTGCCAACACGACTCTATTTGCTGGGTTTTATAATTATTATAATACTCACATTGACCTATTCATACATATTCTATAAGGATGCGTTAGCTTTTGACCAGCGGATAGCAGTTAAACAAAAGGAACTTCTAAATGTCCTTGAACTTAAAGATACTTATATTGCAAAAAGGCATTACGTAGAAAGAGGCCGTCAGGAAAAGGCGGAACAGGTTAATATATCGCTTGGATTTATTGAAGAAATGGTGACCAAGATATTTATCAGCGGAAAAATGAATATGTTGAAACCATCAGTCTTAAAGCAGGAAAAAGGCAAGATAAAGCAAAATGTATACGAACTGAAAGTGGGCGGGGCTGCCTTGAAAGAGGTTATTGCATTTATGGATGAAGCAGAGGCAAAAGGTCTTTTTGTGAAAAAATTTCAACTCAACATACAGGCATCAAACCCTTCTCTGCTTGATATGTATGTTGTTATCGTTGCGGGGTAGAGACAATATGATAAAGCACAGAGGTCGTTTGATTTACATTGGTATTGCTGTTGCGTGGTTTTTTTTCACGGTTACAATTGTTCTCTACGCTTTTTTTCCTTATCAGAAAATGATGAGGGTTGTCTTTCAAAATTTTCTTGGTGGAAATAGAATTATAGTTGCTATTGAAGGGGCAAGGGCAGGTGTTTTTGGTGCAAGGGCAGCGAAAATTACGTTTGGGCACGAAATATTACAGGGCAAGCCCTTGTTTGAGATTGAGGGTGCTCGTGTAAACTGGCATTTTATGCCATTGTTTAAAGGCGTTATCAGTATTAATTCAACCGCTTCAATCTATGATGGTAAGATGAAATTGGATATAACAAATATACCTTTTTTTGTTAATTCAATACCCTTTCTCACTGTAACAATGAAAGGCGTATCGCTTTCGAAATATCCAGAAGGCAGACTCCCTTGGTTTAAAGGATTGAGCGGCACGATGAATGGATGGATAAAAAAGGAAATGCCACTTTATGCAACTGAAAAACAAAAGGGCTCTCTATCTTTTTCTTTGGACAATGGTGAGATAAAAGAATTGGCACCGAAAAATTTTCCTAAATTAACATTGCCGTATAAAAAGATTACTGTTGATGGAAAGATAAATGGGTATAGGATAAATTTTGATAATTTATTTCTCGAAGGCACAAACGGAGAAATAATAAAGGGAAAAGGATACCTTGACACTAATGAGTTTGAACCTAAGATAGACCTTGCTCTTGTTTATGAATCAAAAAAAGAGGGAAGCCCTCTTCAGGGAAAAGGTAAAATTAATGTAAACGGCAATAAATGGATGTTTGACGTCACAGTAACGCCTGATAGTCAGAATGCTGCCAGCGAGGCAGACGAGGCAAAACAGAGCGAATCTGCTAAGCAAAAACAAGCTGAAATTGCTAAAACTCCTACAAAAAAATAGACAAATATATACTATTCAGGGGCACCAACTTTGATTAAATCAAAGAAATGATTAAAACGCGTAATGCGCTGCCCCTCCAATTGAGAATCTGCTTTTATATTGACCTTCAACATCAAAACTAACCTTTTCCGTTATTGGTATCCTGAAACCTAAAAAACCGCCTACGTTATTTTTTTCCTCATATGTAGTTGAGTTGTTTGCTGTCGTTGAGCCAGCCAGAGCCGGCGATGTAGAGTTTTCGACCTTTGTCTTGAACCAATAGACGAAGGGTCCACCATAAAGGGTTACCTTTTGTAGCTTTGTTTGAAAGATTAAACCCAAGTTGATATCCCACGGATTTTTGAATTTTACTTCTGTGGCATAAGAAATGCCGGCTTTTACAAATTCAATGTTATCTTTATAGCTTGAATAATAGCTCCCCTGTGCGAATGGTGCAATACCAAATGAAGGGGTGTTATATAGAAAGTATTTTACGCCCAACGTTCCAAAAGCCTTTGGATTATCACCGAAATTTACAGTTGTAGTGCCAAGGTTAAATGCATCAGGAGCCTTAAAATCAGCCGCACCACCCCTCAAGTATACCTCGAAAAGTTTATTGGGTGCATAAGAAAGCTGTATGTATGCATTGTTTTGTTCTATTTTTTGATTATCCCATGCTGAACCGCTAGGTTCCATATCAGCGGTTTGATAAAAATATCCAGCACTTACGGCAAATTTGTTTTTTGCTATGCCTGGTAAAGGCTCAGCCGGACCGAACTGCGCTCCATATACCGGACTCAATATAGTTAAAAAAAGAGCGATGCAGAAAAATACAAAGATTTTTTTCATTTATGCCCCCTCAGTTATTTATAATTTGGTTCATATTAATTTATCTTACAATATTGTGTACATGTCAACGGAAAAACATATGACATCTGCAAAAAATGAAAATGTATAGCACTAATCTTTGTGTCTATTATTCTATTTAAATTGCGAGAAGCCTCTTTTGTGCTTGAAATGGCTTGACAAAATTTGAAGTATTCTCATAGAATTATTTGGTTACTACAATTGAGTTATGCAGTTGGAATGCTTTTCACATATTCTATAGAAAGTATGGATTGCTGTTTTGCATATTACAATATTGAAGGATATGGAGGTGACATGTCATGCTAAAAAGATGCTCGATATTTATTGTTATCTTTTTCCTTATCTGTGTTTTTCCTTCCATGTCGTTCTGCGAGACCCCTTTTGAAAAGGGAATGGCACAGTTCAACGAGGAAAATTACGAAGAAGCGCTTGAACTTTTCGCTGAGGCAATAAAGCTCGAGCCTGCATCGTCCAGCGTTGCATTTTATTATGGCCTTACATACAAATTGATGGAAAAGTATAAAGAAGCGATACCATATTTGAGGGATGCGGTTACATTGACCCCTCATATCAGGGAAGCACTTCCTGAACTTATTGATTCTCTGTATCAAGAAAATGACCTGAAAGAGGCAATTAAATGGGTTGAGGTTGGAGAAAAGGAAAATATCGCGTCTGCGAGAATACAATATTTCAAGGGGCTTATACTGACAAAGGAAAACAAGAATCAAGAAGCAGTTGAGGCATTTAAAAAAGCCAAGGAACTCGACGCAACCCTTGCACAAGCAGTGGAGTTCCAGATTGCAAGTATCTATTTAAAAGAAGGCAGACTCAGGGATTCTCAGGAAAGGTTCAAAGCAGCCATTTCTCTGGATCCAAGGTCAGACATAGGGGCATATGCAAGGGACTATGAAAACCTCGTTTCGGATAAGATGGAAAGGGAAAAAACATTCAGGTTCAATGTTAGTTTATCTTATAAACATGATACAAATGTTAACGCAGCACCTACATCAGGTCCTTTTGTGGATATACCTGCCCTCTCATCTCAGATTTCAGGACAGCGTGATTTTGCCCTCAATTCCACAATACGAATACAATATATGGCTCCTTTTTCTTTTAAAACACCTTATAGCCTTTCAATGCAATATGCACTTTACGCTGAACGATACTTCAGAAGGGACGATTACAACACGATGCAGCAGTCCTTTTTATTAAATCCTGGGTATAATTTTCAAAGGGTTTCTTTGACGCTTCCAATGATGTTTGCTTATACTTGGTTGCAGGGCGATAACCGTGATGGATTTGGCTCTGGCTCGGATTTTTTAAATAGTCGTCATTGGTATAAAGATGCCCAATACATGAAAATGCTATCAGCTAACCCGACTGCACGTTTCTTGGTTGCTCCGAACCATATAGCTGAACTAACCTTTGGCATATCAAGAAAGCGATACGACATTATAAGTTCCGACGCCCCTCCGGCATCTTCGGATGAAAACAGGGATGCATTGAATACAAGTGGCACAATAGGTTGGATGTATTTGTTCAAGGAGGGAGAAGGACTGCTGAGCTTCAGATATACCTATGCAAATGAAGATGCAGAAGGATGGAACTGGTCATACAATGAAAATCGCTTTAGCCTGAGTCTTATTTACCCGATATTAAAATCACTGAAGTTCCAAATTACTTCGGACGCATCATTTACAAATTACAGACACGAAAACTCGATTTATGGAATGCAAAGAAAAGATGACACATACATTAACTCTGCATTGCTTACTTATGAATTTAGGCCAAAGACCTATCTTACAGGTCAATACACATATACAAGAGACAAATCGAATATTGGAAGTTATGATTACAAACGAGAAATATTTTCTTTAGGCATCGAATACAGGTTTTAATATAAAGTGTGATATTGGTCATTTACAAATTATGAAATAAGTGCCACAATTAAGCACCAGTCATATTAACGACGGGTAACTATTTGGGAGGTGTCCCATGAGAAAAATGTTTTTTTCTCTATGTTTTTCCCTCATTATTTTATGTTTTTCCCTATCATCTTATGCAGCCCATGTTGGAAAGATTACATTTATTGAAGGAAGGATAGATGTATTAAAACAGGGAAAGAATATTGCCACCCCAGTTTCACTTGGAGACCCCGTTGAGGTGGGTGATATTTACCGTGCAAAAAGTAAGAGCAAAGCAGAAATCACATTTGTTAATAATAATCTCCTGCGCCTTGCCCAGAGCACAAGGGTAGAGATTACCGAATACATGGTTCAGGGGGAACAATGCAAGGGTGTTGCAAAGCTTCACAGAGGACGTGTTCAGGCAGTTGCTGCTGAAGATTTTATAAAGAAAACAGCCGCATTTGCCGAAGGCAACAAGTTTGAGGTTCATACCCCTAATGCTGTTGCAGGTATAAGGGGCACAAACATGATTGTCTTCCATGAGAAAGGACTAACGGGTGTCCTCTTTATATCCGGAAAGGGGTATACATACAACCCCCAGATACCAGACAAAATAATTCCAGTAACAGCCGGGAACATATCTTTTGTGACGTCGACCAACTCTACGCCTACGCCTCCGATAAAGGCAACGGAGGCAGAAATTGTTAAACAGGTCACAGCCGTAACGCCAACAGAACCTAAAAAGTTAGAGGCAAAGGCACCGGAAACGACAGGAGGCTCAACCACACCTGCAGGTGGAACCACACCCGCAGGAACAACAACTACCACCACGACGGATACTACCACCACTGTTGCTTCTGTTACGCCCCCTTCGCCTCCTCCTGCCACCACAACTTCAACTCCACCACCACCGCCGCCTCCACCACCACCGCCTCCACCTCCGCCGCCGCCTCCACCACCACCGTCTAATCCTCCGACAAGCTATACAGGCACATTTGCTGGCGGTGGTTTCACGACAAGTTACCCATTCAATACAACAGGCAGTTCGCTTACCGGAACACTCAGCGCATCTATCGATTATGAAAAAACATCAGGGACAGCCAGTCTTTCAGGAACTTATAGCAACCCTGCAGGATATAAAGCATGGCTATCTGGGTTCGAGGGCACTACCAACAAGAGTGGGGCATTCCTTGGATACGCCGGAGGATCATGGACATCCTGGGATGGAAACGCGATAGCATTGTATGTTGAGAACGGTCAGGTGGGCTTTCTTACAACAAGCCCTTTTGGGACATCATCAAGTTCAACGTTCACTGGGAATGGAGCGATTGTAAAAAGGATGTTATACAACACGACGTTGACCGGTTCATCGGATTCCCTGCTTGCAGCACTTAAATCAGCTTCAAACGTTGTAACGCAGTCATATACCTTTCTTGATTCTTCTGCTTGGTCGATCGGCAATATAACCTTTAGTCCATCGAGCCATAAAGTAGACAACATGGTGCTCAAACCTTCGCTTGCTGACAATAAAACAATTGGGGTCATCAGGGAATTGCTAAGCGGTAGCAACTACAGCAATCCTAGTGGAGAATTGGTCCAGAGCGGAAATTATGCAGTTACAATAGATTATGGCTATTATATGACAAGCAATGCTTCTTTGGCTGATAATTTGACCGATAAGCGTCTTACTATGCAGATAGACAACAGGTATATAAATACAGGTTCTCTCGGAACACAAAGTGTCTATTATGAAGGTAATTATGATGGCACAAATAGCAATTATAGGATGGTAGGGGTTGGCACGATTCAGGGTGCCCCACTTTTATTTAGAGGTTTTCTGGACGGTGGCTACGACTATTTTGTAACCTCTAAAGGACTTTTCGAAAAGATTCAGTACGACGAATCTGGTTGGAGTGAAGGCCTGACTGGAGGGACAACTACATTGTGGTCAGGATCCCCATCTGTTACAGGCATGGGAAGGTTTTACAATCCAAATAACCGCCAAATATCATGGGGAGACATAACCGGCACAACATCTGATAACGGTTCATATTATCTTGCACAGGATGGCATTACATATGTAACCACCGGTGGTGCTTTTAAATACAAGGGCATTGGAATGGGGCTTTACATAAGAGGAGAAGGGCCAACCTATGAAGCAGGTTTGATAACTTCTGGCACAGAAGTGTTTAACATGTACAACAATTTTGATATGTGGGAAACAGATGGTACCATGACAGCCTCTGCAAAGGGTACAACCACTTATTCTCCTACCGATGTTGTTACAGGGAATGCATTTGAATACAATTATTACGATGAGATAGCAGGTAAGTACAAGGAAGGTATCTCAGGCAAGGTTGGACTGATTGGGGGTTCGACCTCACCAGGAGCGGCAGAAGGACATACCATCCACATAAAGGATCAGGATTGGGGTATATTCTGGGGAAGATTTGGAGGGACATATGTTAATGCCCCTTCTTCAGCATGGCAAACAAAATATGGTTTTTTGGTTTACGGTTATAAAACCGCGCCCGATCCTGGACAATTCGTTGATGGCTATGGATTGGCGGAAATAAACAGCCCTTCTGGATGGTCTACTGAAGGTTATTTTTCAGCCCCTATCTCAGGCGCTACGATGACGAGGCGTCATTATGCTACAATGACGGGCAATATCCTCGGGGTTTATGGCTCTTCAAATTATAGTGGTATTTTTATAGGTTCTTATCAGGAAAAAAACCTCCAATATGTCAGCATGGTTGCATCGCCTATGCAGTATTTTAATCCACCGACAGGTGGTATTGGAGCTTTAGCGGGTTTAGTAATCGATGACGGCCTAATTAACGATGGAAGCTTTGATGGTCTTTTCGGTCATACATCCTCGTTCTGGAACGCGAATAAAGATAATCCTGAATATGTAACATTTGTGGGAAGATTTCTATCAGGCGTTGCAAACAATCACGTGTTTCTGACAGAAACTGCTAGCCATGACTTTGACAAGGCTACCCACACAACTTATGATGGTGGTGCATATAAGGGTTATTTTCTTGGAACGGAAACCGCCCAGATTTTTAATTCTAAGTTTTTAGGTTTATATGTAGATGTAAACAAAAATGCGGGCTATCTCATCGCAAATTTAACAGGAAAGGGATGTCCAACCGTTGAGACTATGAGAATGGACGGGAATATATACCCAGTGCAGTTTGCATCTGCGACCGGGCTTGATCCTGCGAATCTTTTATCTTCCATTCAATATAAAGTCCATTCAGGCTATGCACATGGGCAATTTGGAGTTGAGACGAGCATTAACTTTCCAAATGTTTTTGGCATAAGCTCGATGAACATTAACAACCAACAGGATTGGGGGATTTGGGCAGGCAAAACAGGGGGTACATACACGGGCACGACCTCAGATACATGGATGGCCTCAGTTGATATGGGGGCGTCCAAGCAGATTTATCAGATGGAGATTATGGGTAATAAGTGGTCGAACAACGCAATTTCAGGCAAAATTGGTGGTTATGGCGCATCGCTTGAGTCGGGTAAATCTTGGATAAGTCTTGGGGAAACATTGGGTACCTTTGATCCATCGAGCCTTGTATTTCAGGCAGTCAATATTGGCCCATGGATTGAAACAAACAAACTAATTGAACTTGCAGCAACGGATGCAGGCAGGGAGCAGCTAAAGCAGTTGGACATCCCATGTATACAGGTAGGTATGGTTGATTTGAAAGGTTCTTGGGGTAGCGGGACTAATAGCATAGATATGACTGGTGTCAACGGCATGAACAATGTGAAGTTTTTTTCCACATCTGTTGGAGGAAAGCCGCAAATATGGGCAACGGGCAATGTGCTTGGGGGCTATACGGGAAATCCTATTGGTGCAAGCGTTCCGCTTTCAGGCGGTGGGCTTGAGGCAAAATTTAATATAACAGGGTGGGACAAAACGACAAACAACAAATGGATGGCGACAGTAACAAACGGCACGGGAACTTTAAACGGCGGTTCTTATACAGGCTCAGTTGCTTTTAACGGTGCTGCAGCAGGCTCTATAGGTACGACAACATTTTCAGGTACTGCAGCAGGTACTGCAAAATAGGTTGTACATATGAAGATTTGCACCTATTGTATATAGGGAGTTAATTATGAATATGAAAAAACAATTTATAAGGAATTATTTAATACTGCTCTCAATAATTGTCCCGGTTTTTGTTTTTATGCCTTTCTTTGATATAGCGCACGGTAATGGTATTGGGCAATATGACGATGGAATAGCTAAGATTATAATATCTCCATACGGCGAGATGCCGAAATTTGAATATCCCGAGGGGTATGAACATCTATATACGGGGGCGATATATGAAGGCTGGTCCATAAGTTACACAATAGGTTCGACGGACAAACATGCCTATACAATATATGAAAGTTATTCTAACAGACCTGTTCCTGTTTCATATACGGAAAACAAGAATACATCATCCGAACTCGATGTGTCGGTTGTTACAAAGACGACCGATAATATACTGCAGATTACCCATAGGTTTGTCATGGATAAAACCACTCCAAAGGTAAATATCTATATGACAGTCAAAAACATATCAGAAGAAAATGTAAAAAATATCAGGATAAAGAGGGTCAACGACATTGACCTTGATACGGCTGGTACAAAAGGTTGGGCTGATTATGACAACTGGTTCGACCTTACACCCAACGGCATTACAACATATACTGTAAATCCGCCTGAGGGACGTGAAGCACACAGGATTTACTTTTATGGGTTGCCCACACCGACGGAGTTTCTTGTTGATGACTGGAACGACTGGAAGCAAAGGGAAAATATCATAGATTTTACCGAATATCCTGTTTACGGTGATTATACGACCACGCTTTCTTGGGATTTAGGTAATCTTTTGCCGGAGCAGGAGGCGCTTCCGGTCAGGGCGGTATATTCTATGGAGGCATCCTCTGCATGGGGCAACGCAACTGATAATGGAAACCAGGGAAAACGGGCTTTTAAAACAACAGAGGTTGTATATGCTATAGGAAGGACTTTCAGTGCTAATTCAACTATGGATGTTTATATCGTTCCGGATAAAAATTGGCTGCCTGGAGATGCTATAGGAACTTATGTTGCGGGCGGAAAAACGACTGTAACTACCGATTCGAATGGTGATTTTCTGGCAACCCCTGTATGGAGTGCGCCGGTTATTGGTAATTATGATATGGTTTTTGACGGAAATAAAAACGGTATCTATGATGAAGGCATTGATTATGTTTTGGGCTTAAACTCCATCGGTTTTTATGTTGCAAAGGATATAGTAAAAAAACCTACTGTTGTTGTTTCGCCGTCCGAAAGTTATGATTACGGCACATTAAATTACGGTCAGTCTGCAACTAAGGTTTTTACAGTTACCAATAGCGGAGATACAGACCTTTATGTAGGGCAGATATCTATATCAGGAACAAATGCAACAGAATTCGTAAAGGGTGTGAGTGACAATGTTTCTTTGAGTATTATTCAACCAAAGGAAAGTGCTACGTTCGATGTTACATTTAAGCCCACATCTGCCGGTGTAAAAACGGCAAAGATAACGATACCTTCGAATGACCCTGATAATCCGAATACAGAGATTGTGCTGAATGGCAAGTACGCTGAAAAGCTGTACGAAATTACGCTGAATTTTGCTAAGGGCTGGAATTTTGTTTCCCTTCCTTTGCAACCAGCAAATACTTCAATCGAAACAATTTTTGGCAGCATTTCATCTAAAATAAATATAGTGTGGGGATTCGACAATGAAAGCAAGTCTTGGAAAAAGTATAAACCTGGTGCTGATAACAACACCCTTGATAAAATGGTGGCTGGAAGCGGCTACTGGATAAATCTGACCAAGGAAGCGAGTCTTGTCATACCGAGCAGTGACGAATCAGTTGATGTTCATCTGGTGTCAGGCTGGAACCTTGTTGGATGCAGCCCGGTTGAGCCTGCCGGTATCAGAACTGCGGCAACGATACTCCCATCAGTAGAAACAACAACCGTAAAAAAAGGAAGAGTTCCGAGACGCTATGTAGGTTCCATCAAATGTATCAATTCTGAGGGAGAAGGGATTTCTGCGACAATGTTCGGTACAAAAATATCTGTGGGTTGGGATGCTATATGGGGTTGGAGGGCAAACAATTGGGAGGCGAGCTATTCTGATGCTACAATAAACCAGCCCAGCATGAAACTAAATGGTATCGAACAGGGAAGGGCATACTGGATAAAGATAAAATAACACCCATAAAACATTCATTTTTTTAACATATATGTACTTATCTTTGTCGATCGGATCTTCTTGTCCCAGAATACCTCGACTTCGACAAGAAAGACGTCATTGATTGGGGTTTCACTTATGGTCTGCCGGTATTCATACCCCTGAAGGTCCTCATCATTTACGAGTCCCTCGGTTGTGCCAGGTTCAGGTATACCGATGCGTTCGATATCCTTTAGCATGTTATCAGCTATGGTTGAGGCATCGGTTAATCTTCTTGCGTATTCTTCCATCTCCATTGAACTTGTAACGAGAGAAATAAGAGATATAAGGGCAATGGAGGTAATTGCAAGCGCAACCATTACCTCAAGTAACGTTACTCCCTTCGTCGAACGTAGTTTCTTCGATATATCCATGTTCCTCAGTAATACGTGCTGTTAGTGGATTTACAATGATTGTATAGAAACCTTCCTTTTCCCCTTCAAGATGTATTATTGTCCTGTCAACAAGGCCGTTAGGGTAGAAAGACATTAAGGCCTGCCCTATTGCATATTTTTCCCCATTTATTACGACATCCTTTAAGATATACTTATCAGGTATGACAAAGTTCCTATCGACAGAAAAACCCTTTATTTGATCCATTATGCCGATTTCAATAGTGTTTTTTGTAATATCAAATCGTAATATCTTTTTTTCGAAATCCGATATAGCGCTTTCCCTTAGAAGCGATGCCTCTATAGAAAGCTTTTCTAAAAAACTTTCCTTCCCGTTCCTTGAAAGTATATCCCACCTTGCAGAAGCAAAGGTGATCAAGATTGACAGCAATAATAAAACAAGGAGAAGCTCAAGAAGTGTAAATCCGTTAATCTTTTTCAATGTCTTTACTTGATATATCTGCATTTTTACCTGTACCGCCCTGCTCGCCGTCAGAACCGTAACTTATTATTTCAAAATCTTTTCCCTCAGACGTTGGAGAGGTATAATAGTATGGGTTACCCCAAGGATCTTTGGGCACGGCATTTCCCTCGATATAACCACCTTCTTTCCATTTTCGTGGCAGGGGGGATGTTTCTGGTTTTTTTATTAATGCATCGAGACCCTGCTCTGTTGTGGGGTAGTTTCCGTTATCAATCTTATAAAGTTTAAGTGCGCTTTCAATTGTTTTGATGTCGGTCTTTGCCTTGATGCGACGCGCCTCTTCAGGCCTGTCCATAATTCTGGGAACGAGTAGTGTCGCCAGGATACCGATGATGACAATAACAATCATCAACTCAATCAAGGTAAAACCCCTTATGCAATTTCGAATTTCGAATTTCGAATACAGAAAACTGTTTCTATTGTTGGGTATTTGTAATTTATCCATGAATACCTCCTTCATTTTTTCATTATAATCTTGTTTATTTCAAACAGCGGAAGCAGGATAGAGACAAGGACAAAGGCTACAATTACGCCTATTATCAGAATTATTAAAGGCTCAACCATCGCGGTAAAAGACGTGATTTTTGTGTTGATATTGTTTTCATAATAATCTGCGACAGTTGTAAGCATACCCTCTATATTGCCGCTACTTTCACCCACGGCAATCATATCTGCAACATATGTCGGAAAAACGCCTGTTTCCCTTATTGATGCAGATAGGTCAGAGCCTTCTTCAACCATAGAAGCAATTTTAACTATGGCCTCAGAGATTATGGTATTTTTTACCGTCCTGCTAACTGCGAGCAAAGCCTGCAGCATTGGTATCCCGCTCTTCAAAAGCGTTCCCATAATGGTTGAAAACCTACTTACAGCAACCATCATATAGAAGTCGCCGAATATTGGCGCTCTCAGAAGAAATCTATACCATATCCTCTGGACCTCATTGCTCTTTTTCATCCATACCCATGCCCCATACAAAATTGCTGCAATTATAAAAAATAGATAATAGTGATTATTTATAATGTTTGTAACGCCAATTAATATTTTCGTTGATGTAGGTAAGCCTTGGTTCATTCTCTCGAATATTTTTATTACCATAGGGACAACATAGCCGATGAGAAACAAAAGAACCCCGGTTCCAACTATGGCCATAATAGCAGGGTACACCATAGCAGCTTTTATTTTGCCCCTGATGATTGAACGCTTTTCCAACAGGTTTGCCTGGTAGTTCAATATGGTTTCAAGCGCTCCACTTCTTTCACCTGCCTGCACCGAATATATAAACAATTCATCAAAGATGTGCGGGTACGTTTTAAGGGCGTCGGAAAGGAAGGCCCCACCTTTTACCTCGTCCTTCAGGTATGTTACAATCTCTTTCTCTTCATCGCTATCGAGTTGATTAGATATTATAGTAAGCGCCTGAAAGAGCGGAACACCGCCCCTAAGCAAAGAAGCTAATTGGCGTGCCAGTTGAATAGGTAGTTTTTGTCGGATACCAGAGGAAAAGACAAAATGTTTCTTATCAGTCTTTTCCACTTCTTCTTTTATAGAAATTAGATAAAGTCCTTTATTTTTGACCCTGTCTTTGGCTGTAAATTCTCCATCCGCGTCTACAAAACCATTTTCTGTCTTGCCCGAGTTGTTTAGTGCGGTATACCTGAATCTCATCTTTTAATCATCAACCTTTTCTTTGCAAAGGCGTCAGGGTTTTTTGCCTCTTGTTTGTATTTAGCAAAGACAGTCTGCTTTTTTCTATTTTGTCTTTTGCTATTCTATTGTTACTCGTATCACTTCAGACAGAGTGGTAACACCTTCTATTGCCTTATTTAAACCGTCTTCTCTTAAGGTTTTCATTCCTTCCTTTTGAGCCTGAGCCTTGATCTCTTCGGAAGACCTCTTTTCCTGCACCATTTGTCTGATCTTGTTACTCACGATAAGGAGTTCAAATATGCCAACCCTTCCCATAAAACCTGTGTTTATGCATGCATCGCAGCCTTTGCCTTTGTAGAATTTTTTTCCCTGGCCGATCTTGTAGTCACTTAGTATTTCCTGCTCGAAATCTGATAAATTATAGACCTCTCTGCAATAAGGACAGGTTTTGCGTATCAAACGCTGTGCAAGGATTGCTGTTATCGAGGAGGTAAGCAGATAAGGTTCTATTCCCATGTCGATAAGCCTTGTCAATGCGCTTGAAGAGTCATTTGTATGTAATGTGGAGAACACAAGGTGTCCGGTAAGGGCTGCCTGTATCGCTATTCTTGCAGTTTCTTCATCCCTTATCTCTCCCACCATTATTACATCAGGGTCCTGTCTTAAGAAAGACCTGAGCGCCCTTGCAAAATTGAGTTCAATTTTTGGATTAACCTGCATCTGGCTGATACCGGGCAACAGATATTCAACAGGATCCTCAACGGTGAGGATATTCTTTTCTGGGGTATTTATCAGTTGCAGACTTGCGTAAAGCGTTGTTGTCTTTCCACTGCCGGTAGGACCTGTAACGAGAAACACGCCCTGAGGTCTGGTGATTAGCGAAACCATCTGTTTTTCAAGCTCATGCTCCATGCCTATATAATCAAGTGTCATTATCGAAGACGTCTTGTCGAGCAATCTCATTACCACCTGTTCGCCGAATGAGGAAGGAATGATAGAAACTCTTACGTCTATATCCTTTTCATTCACCTTTATCTTTATTCTGCCGTCCTGTGGAAGTCTCTTCTCTGCAACATCGAGGCCGGCCATAACCTTTATCCTTGATATGATTGCATCCTGCGCCCTCTTAGGGGGCTTATAAGTGTCGTAGAGTAACCCATCAATCCTGAACCTTATCCTTAGCTCTTTTTCGTATGGTTGAATATGGATATCACTTGCCCTGTCTTTGGCAGCGATCGAGAAAAGCAGATTAACAAGTTTAATGATCGGAGGCTCGCTTGCGGCATAATCGAGGAGGTCGTGTCCATTGGGCAACTCCTGTGCAATTTCTGAAAGAGCGCTTTCACCAAGACCCTCAACAACGCTTATTACCACCTCCCTTCCCTGTTCTTCCTTAAAAGTGTTCAGATAGTTAAGAAACTCTTCTTTAGAAACAAAGATTGTTTCAACGGGCATCCTTGCATGGATGCTGAGGATGTCTGATGTTTCGATGCTTTGTCCATTTGGCGCAGCAACAATAAGGGTTTCAGGGTTATTTCTACATCCAATGGGAACAATGTTGTTTTTTTGGAAATATGTATAGTGGATGCGACTAATCCTGTTAGGGACAGACTGAAGCTCTTCTAATTTTGCAATCGCTGTATTCATATTCCATAACTCTTATTTTGTGGAGGGTTCATAATGTATTTGCTGCTCAGTTGTGTTTTCTTTGTTCTCTGCTTCCTTTTTATTTTTGAGCACCTTCTCTGTTCCCAAAAGTTTTTCTTGCTCTTCTCTTTTCTGTCTCGTTAGTTCAGTTAATTCTTCAGATGTATAGATGATCCTCGGAGTCAGAAATACAAGCAGATTTGTCTTTTCGTATTGCTGAGATTTATAACCAAAAAGATAACCAATTATCGGAATAGAGCTTAGAAATGGTATCCCCTGGGAAACACCAGCAGAATCATCTTTTATAAGACCGCTTATAACGACTGTTTGTCCGTCTTTGACGCCGACAGTAGTTTTTGTGGATCTTTTCAGTGTTGTTGGTGTTAGGATATCCGTTGCCCCTGCTCCGCTTGTTATTACTTTAGTTACCTCCTGATAAAGGTTGAGGTGAACAAAACCATCTTTATTTATGTATGGCTTGATCTTAAGCTTTATACCTACATCCCTGTAATCGTAAGAATAAATAGGATTTCCTGCAGAATCCATCCTTGTGCTTGTTTGGTATGGCCTGTTTTCACCGACATGAACCTCAGCTTCTTCATTGTTCATTGTGAGTAGTTGAGGGGTGGAAAGTATGTTGACATTGTCCATGGAGCTTAATGCCCTTATAAATGCACCTAAAGAAGGGTATCTTTTGCCTCCCCATGTGATATTACTGCCGAATACTCCGACATTAAACCCAGTCTTGAGGCTTTTGCTTACATTTGAATAGTCTCCACTGATAATGGCGTTTTCAACGCTCAGCAGACTCCCACCGCTTTGAACAAACCCGCCAATGACTCCATTGTCGTTTGCGCCGGTCATCCACTCTATACCTATCTCCTGCCCTTTTGTTGTGCTGATTTCTACGATTGCCGCCTCTACAAGCACCTGTGGTCTAAGTGTATCGATTTGGGCAATGATCCTTTCAATTTCCTGCATATCCTCTGGTGGTGCGCTTATAAGTAATGAATTTGTTGCGTTGTAAGCAGTAATGAATATTTTTTCCTTTGGTGTCTGAGCCTTTTTCCCTTCTGCCATGAGTTGCTGCAAGGTCTTTGCCAGGTCTGTAGCCATTGTGTGTTGAACATTATAAACCTTTATGGCACCGAGTTGCTTAGACACCGGTATATCTGTTTCCTTAAGTATTGTCTGTAACCTCTGGATATTTGCCGCGGTATCAATAAGAATGAGAGTATTTGTTGCCGCTATGCTGACAATATACGCTTCCTTTGACATCATTGGACGCAGTACACCAACCATGATGTTTGAATCGAGATACTCGAGACGATGAATATATGTGGCAATCATATTTTCAGGAGGCATTTTTTCCAGTTGCTTTGGATCAAGCAATTGAACTGCCATACCTTTTGCGTCGGCCCCTTTTACAACCTTTATTGCCTCCGGCGTAGATACGACAGAAAAGCCATAGTATGAAATAACTGTCTCAAATACCCGGTATACCTCATCTTTGCTTAGGCTCTTGGGTGCAAGTATTGTAACCTTGCCCTTGACAATATTTTCGTCGAAAACAAAATTTTTACCCATAACATTGCTGACAAACCTGATTAAATCACGTAATTCAATGTTGTCGAAATTCATCTGGACCAGGTTCCCGCCCTGAGAACCGGCAACGCCTGGAATGCCGGCAAGAACCAGCCAGAAGATTAAAAAATACACGCAAACCCTTACTGTCAATTTCCTGTTATTCATTTTATTTTCAACGTATTTCATAATAAAGCGTTTTCGTCTGACCCCCTCTCAATATCTTTACCTCAAACTTGCCGGAATTTTTAAATGTCTGTTGAGCCTTCTTCAAATCATCGGAAGAGCGTAAAGCGAAGCCGTTAACCTCATGTACGATGTCGTTTGTCCTTATTCCAATCTTCTCGGCAACGCTACCCCTGTCAACCGATACAATTTTAAAACCGTTTGATTTGCCTTTACTGTCAAGAGATCCCTTTATGGCAACCTGTGACATTATGACGCTGTTATCCGCCCTTATCTGGTCTGCAAGCGCCTTAGAGATGATTACTTTGTTGCCATCTGTTTTGATTTCTTTTGTCAAGTCTGGTTTTAGAGGCTCAGTTTTTTCCTTTTTCGGCGCAGGCGAAGCATCGGTTGCTGTTTTAGATTTTGCAGCAGCAGTCATGACCTTTGGTTTGCTTATCCATTCGAAGCCTTTCGCAAAAAGCTTTACTAATATCGCATATTCATCCTTTTTCAGGATAGCCGCATTGGATTTGATTTCCGATACGGACAATCCTTTCTCTATAATTTCTCCAATCTCATAAGTCCAGACGCCTTTTTGTTTTCCTCTGTCTATGACCGCATAAGAATCTCCTTTTTTCTGTCCAAGCCATACACCCTTCAAAGTCAAATCACTAACGATGGATGTAAGCATTTCTTCTTCTATTTCTTCTTCGGTTTTTGGTTTAGGCAACTCTATCTCAAGTTTTGCTCTGAACAGGTTTCTTTCCGCAATGGCAGCGACAGTTGCTACGATATTTTCAGAAGCATCTTTGACAGATGTTGTTTTTGCATATGCATTTTTGTCAAAAAAACGAACAGGTATTTTCATGATCGATGCATTTACTGCAATCAACATGACGATAGAAAATAAAACTGCCAAGACAGTGATAATTGCGAAATATATATAGTATTTCTTGTTTTGAACAAATAGTGACAAAATTTTATCTTTGTGTGGTATCTTGTTGAAAGTAACTAATTTTATGCTCATTTTGTCGATATTTACATCCCTATATTTTTTATATTATAACAGAATATTTCTAAAATACATCAAAATATAAACAGTGAACAATATCATAAAAACATATCCATAACACTATAAATCATTTCAAACGAGTTTGTATGTTATTTTATGGAATGTCATCACTGGAATGCAAAATTTATTTAAAAAATGTGATATACGTCATATACAAATCAGAGCGTTTAGTATATAAGTGTTATGCTGGATTTGAATTATTGAGAGGCGGATATTGTATTTGACAAAAGTGATTTCCGATACTAAAATTAGATACATTATGAGTGATTCATGCTAAAAAAAGAGATACTTATCATCACAATCGTTTTTTTCTTTATTGTATCGCTTGAATCAGCAAGCAGCTCTACTTTAAAAATCAATTTCAATAAAAATATGATGGATGTCTATGCGGACGATGCAGCGCTTTCGTCCATAGCATCAGAAGTCAGCAGGGCATTGGATATTAAGATTTTTATCGACAGGACTCAGGAAAACAGGAAAATTAGTGTGGACTTTAAAGGTGTTCCTCTTGAAAAGGGTATAAAGATGATCGCCTATCCGCTCAACTATGTTATCTTCAGGGATGCAAAGGGTAATGCGACAGAACTTCTGATATTTAAAACGCCAGGTTTAAATCAGGGGCAGTACAGCGTATTTGCGGGAAAGGGAGGACGAACTGTCGGTGCAGTAGAAAAAAAGACTGTTGGTTTAGATAAAGACGATGGTAAAACTGTTGTTTCAGGGATGAACCAGGGTAGATCGAGCATGGGTAAGACAGATAAGGACGATGGAGACACAAAGGATTCACATTCAGTGTCTGAAGCCAGAATTAATGCCTCCCTTCAAGGGAACGAAAGAAACACAGATAACCCTGATACGGTTGTTCTGAAAGGTGATAGAGGATTTGAGGTCGGCATGTGGGTTGCAAAGAGGATGCAGGAGGCGGAAAATTTGAGGACACAGAAACAGGTTGAGGCAAACAGCAGAGAATACGCAAAAAGAGAGATGGAGCCATTAACAGACGCCGTTAATCTTGCCGCAATCCAGCAGAATAAGAATATGGCCTTGTCAATGGCAGGTGTTTCACAAGGAGGCGCCAATGAGTCAAACACATCTGCGGGTGCCCCAGAAGCGCAAACAATAACCTCATATCAGTCGCCGTCAAGTTACAATAATTGGTCGGCAAATATGCAATCTCGCTATTACCAGTTCACATCACAATCGAGAAGCTACAACTATTACAGTTATTATAACAAGATGTCTTCAACTATAAACTATATGAGAAGTTTTGGTAAATAACCAGGGAGGAAAAAAATGAAAAAGAAACACCATTTTTTAATCTGGTCATTCATTGTATGCCTTGTATTTTTTTCAGGCATGGTTGTAAAGGTTCAGGGTGCTGACACAATATCCCTGACCGGTTTTGTCAGGAAAATGTCGCCGCCGCCGACTACTCCTCCAGAGGGAGGAGGGACGCCAGGGCCACAGATGCTCGGAGGTGCAAACGTAAGTCTGATAAGCAACCCCGGCATCTCAACAACCAGTTCGTCCGCTGTAGCTACACTTGGTAAATTCACCCTGACAGGTATTCCTGCAAACCAGCTTCATTGGTTTAAAGTAACGGCAACCGGCTGTTTAAATACCAATATAGGGGTGCAGGTGGGTTCAACAAACATAGACACCTCTGTTCCCTCTGGCTGCGGCATGCCCCCATATCCGCCTTGCAACCTGTATCAATTGATGGCGATATCAGATACGATGAAAACGGATATTGAAAGCAGGAGCATGATCAGCTTTAACTCAAACGAAGGTCATGTAATTGTGGAACTGACAAGTAGCGACAATTCAGACCTCGGCATATTTAACTATGCGACACAAACATATAACAAGCAGGTACGTTTTTATGTAGATGGCAATGGACCGATACCTCCTGGCCAGTACTATGAGATCAGCCCAGGCCGTGCCTATCTGATTCCCAATATTACTCCAGGGACCAGAACAATAACGGTAGAGGTAGATGGGCTTGTTGTTCCGACTATGACATACCCCATATTTGCAGGTGAAGTGAGTTTTGGACATATCATTATTACCCCCGATGCAACAAGCCTTGGAACAATAAAGGGAAAGGTTACAAAAGAAAATGGTACAGCAATTCCAGGAGCCACTGTCACAGCAATGCCAGAATTCGGAGTTCCGGTAAGCGCCATCACGGGAACTGACGGTTTATATGAAATAAAGGGTTTACCTGTAGGCAGATACAAGGTTCAGGCATCGGCAGCAAGCTATGCTCAGCAGTTTTATTATTCGATTGACAGATGGGACCTTGCGTCGCCCATTTATGTTGGTGCAAATCAGACCACAGAAGACATCGATTTCATTCTCAGCCCCGCCCATTCGATAAGCGGGAAAGTATATGCGGGCGGCAGCCCGGTCGCAAATGCATGGGTCAATGCGTCTTCACAGGGCTTGCAAAACAGTGCAGGCGCATCAACAGACGCTGACGGTAACTATTCAATCTCTGTAAGACCAGCATCGGATTATAGGGTAGATGTTTCTGTCTCTGGTTATGCCCAGCAGTTCTACAATAGCAAGAAAGGCTGGATGGAAGCTGATTTGGTTGATGTAACAAATGGAAACGCAACGGGTATCGATTTTTATCTCCTTTCAGGCAAAAGCATATCGGGTAAGATAACGGAATCTGACGGCACAACACCTGTGCCCTATATTTGGGTTAATGCACATTCTAACAGTACAGGTTCGGATAGTGGTTCTAACACCAAAGAGGATGGAACTTATACTATAACTGTTTCGCCTGCGCCTGACTACATAGTAATGGCGAACAAGCCTGGTTCTCCACAGGTATTTTTTGGAGGGCATGGCGGCCAGCCTTCGACGAGTTCTTATGACAAGGCGGCTCTTGTAGATGTTACTGCCAATAATGCAACGGGCGTTGATATACGGATGATTTCAGGCAATACAATAAAGGGTAGCGTAAAAAAGGATGATGGTACTGGGATCGCAAATATAACAGTTAATGCCTTTGGACCGACAGGATGGGGTAATGCTGTGACAGATACAAGCGGTAATTTCACAATCAATGTCCCCACTGGTACAGGCTATAGGGTAGAGGCATTTTCCGACTCATACCCGAGGGTGATGTGGAAATGCAACACGATTTCAAATACCGAAAATAACATCTATGAGGCCGGCGAGACATGCTTGGCCTCTGCAAGTACAACCTTATGGAATGAGGCAACTGAGATTAGCACGGAGAAAGGCAGTGTTACCGGTGTAAATATAATCATGAAAACCGGTGTTACTGTGTCCGGAAGCGTAAAAAAGGATGATAATACACCGCTTGCAGGCGTATGGGTAAATGCAAACTCTGATACTGCTATGACTTGGGGTGGAGGACAGACAAACAGCAAGGGAGAATTTAGTTTCAACGTGCCCCCGGCTACTGGCTACAGGATAAATATGAATCATCCAGAATATCCTAATCTGTTTTATGTAACTACCAATGTGAACACCTGCTCGACCGATTGTGCAGATGCTGACCCCACAGGGGATTTCAGTCATGCAACGGTATTTGATTTTTCCTCAAGCGGCGCAAAGGGTGTTGACTTTGTAGTTAAAACGACTGTGATGGGCACTATCTCGGGTACTGTTATGGCGGGCAAAGTTCCTGTGTCAGGTGCTTGGATAAACGCATGGTCAGAAAACTGCATGTACGGAGTCGGAGAGCCGTCAAAAGCGGATGGCAAATATACACTCAAGGTACTGCCAAACAATTGCAAATATAAAGTAGAGGCATTTGCGGACAGACTCATAAGAAAGTTTTACAACGATAAATATGATTGGATGGATGCTGACGAAGTGCTTGTAAGTGATGCGAGTCCAAACAGGACAAATATCAACTTCAACCTCTCCTCCGGCAATCAAATATCAGGTACTGTAACCTATAACGGCAATGCTGTATCAGGAATCTGGGTAAATGCCCATTCTGAAACGAATATGTCCGGCGGCGGTGCTGAAACCGATTCGGCCGGTAAATATTCTATAAATGTAAAACCAGCTTCAGATTACAGGGTCGGCGTATGGCATCCTAACTATGTTCCTCAGATGTGGAATAATAAGGCAGACTGGATGCAGGCTGACCTTGTTGATACATCAAGCGGTTCAAGAGACAACATTAACTTTGCGCTCAGCCAGGGAATATCAATAAAAGGAACCGTGAAAAAAGACGGCAGCGCTATCACGGACAACAAAGGCTGGGTCAATGCCTTCTCTGAAAAGACCGGAAGCGGTGCTGGTGGACCAATTCAGACAGACGGCACATATTCTATAAAGGTCAGCCCGGCAACTGATTACAGGGTTGAGGTTTTCCATCCTGATTACGGTAGACAGTTTTACAATAATACACAAAGATGGGATATGGCAACGCTTGTAAATGCTTCCACTAGTGATGTTACAAGCATTGACTTCAATCTCTCATCGGGAAGATCTATAAGCGGTAAGATCACAGATGAGAATGGAAATGGCAAGATTGGTGCTTGGGTTAATGCATGGTCTGAAGATTTAATGGCAGGAAGCGGTGAGATGACAAAGCAAGATGGTACATATGCTATCAAAGGCCTTGCAGTCGGAACGGGTTACAGGGTTCAGGTATTTTCAAACGACCCAACAGCTAACTATGCAAACGCATTTTACAAGGAAGGTTCGTCAACAGGGACGACTAATTTTACCGATGCAACCCTTATTGATTTAACAAGCGGCGATAAGACCGGAGCGAATATAAAACTGTCAACTGGCGGGAGCATTAAAGGCACAGTAAAGGCAACAGGGGGTCTCTCCGGCAATATTTTTGTGGATGTTTTCTCCCAGTCATTGATGATTGGCCGGGGCGAACCATTGAAATACAACGCTGGAGATATTGAAAAACAATTTACATTAAAGGGCCTGCCTCCTGCAACAGACTACAAGGTTCATGTAATGGCGGATAACTTCGGGAACAGGTTCTATAAGAACGGTTCTGACGGAACAAACGATTGGGGTCAGGCAACCGAAGTTACTGTTAACGGAAACGACGTGACTCTCGCAAATGCGATATCGCTGACTTCGGGCGGCTCAATAAGCGGAACAATATATCATACAAACAAAGATGCCGCTAATGTGATCAGAAATGGATGGGTACAGGCGATGAATCCTGACAAAGGGGAGTTTCAGGGGTCTCCGATTAAACCTGACGGTACTTACAATATTAATGGGCTTACGGTAGATACGAAATATACCGTGCAGGCGACGCCTTTTGATTATACGCCGACATTCTATGACCCTAATTCAACAAATTCCAGCACTACAAACTGGGTAGCACCGAATGTCACTGCAAGCACATCAGGCACAACAGGAATAGATATTGTGGTGTCAAAGGGCTATACAATAAGTGGCAGGGTCCTCGATGATGATGGAACAACACCCGTTCAATACGCATTTATAGGTGTATTTGGCATAAACGATGATGGAACAGGAAAAGAAAAGACGCCGAACGACATGGACGACAACACATTCTACTGGTCGCCGATTACGGATGGCGCAGGCTATTATAGAACACCGCCTTTATTCCCTGGTAAATATCTTGTGGCAGCAAACAAGGAAGGCAAAGGAAAAACTCTATACAGAAAAGATAAAAACAAGGCAATAGAATCTGGCAACATCGAGATTGAGATTTCAAATGCTGATTTAACGAATATCGACATAAGCTTCAAGATGCCTGATGCAAACAAGCCTGGCTCGATTGCCGGAACCATTACGAATAGTTCAGGAGTGACAAGAGACGAAATTCAGGTAATTCTTTATGTATGCTCGGACGATGCCTGCTCGTCTTCTAAGGTCGAGGCAAGCACAAGCAAGAAGAATATAGCGAACGGAGGAACTGCTTCATACAGTTTCAGCAAGGTGAAGCCCGGCAAATACAAAGTTAAAGCGCTCGGGTTGTCGAGTTCAGGTAATCCGCCGCCTGTGCCGAGCTACAAATGGTACAACAATAAGGCTGATAAAAATTCTGCTGATGTTATCAATGTGTCGGCAGGTACGCCTGTTACAGGCATCGATATAACGTTGCTTGCTCCATAAGCCATAAAGATAATCCCTCCTCCTGCTTCATGGGAGGAGGGATGCTTAAAGGGGGTTTGGTTGTTTCTTAGGTTTTTGGTCTTTTTAGTTTTTCTTATTTTCTTAGGTTTAATGTCAGGATGGTCGAACCTTGCCTTTGCTGATAACAAGGATATTATAAATGCAACAAAGGACGGCAGGATTACTGCAAACATTGAAAACAAACCGCTGAACGGAGTTTTAAAAGATATCTCAGAAAAATTCAAGTTGGAATTGAAAGGTTCGATGGTAGGCAGTGAATCGGTAACGCTGAATGCATCGAATCTTACGCTCGAAGAGATGTTGAAAAAAATTATGAGGGGTTACAATTATGTGCTGATAAAACCTGATAAATCTGATAAAACAGTGTTAATGGTATTGAGTAAGGCAGAAAGGACAAAATATACTGAGCCAAGTGTAGCAGGGATAGTTGTTGCAGCGCCGAGTACACCCCCTGCAACCGTCAAAATGCCAACTGCCCCACCCACGATTTCTTCATCTGTACCTATAGCCCCCCCACCCGAAGCCGCCAAAATTGGCGAAAAAAAGGATGCTGAGCCGGTAGTCCCGCTTTATTCTGGAGGTGCTGCTCCATCAACTACTCGTGCAGCGGGTAGCGGCGACACCGTCAAGATTATTACTTCAACCGGCGCGGTGAAAGAGATTTCTGCTTCTCTTTTGCCACCAATGCCGCCATCCCTATCTGGCGGCGATACACCTCCATCGATTCCAGTGATTACCGCTGGGGCACAGACAGATGCACCCACTTCTACGCCCCAGCCGCCGACGGTGGGGACAACGGGCTCCACAGTTCCAGGTGGTCAGCAACAGCAAGCTGGTCAACAATCGACGACATCTACGGACATGAAGGATTTGAGACCGCCACAGATACCATTTTAAGGTTCAAAATTTTAAGGAGGAAAGGCATGATAACTGCCACAAAACCATATATGAAAATGAGCCATGGAGGAATAAAATGCTAAAAAGATTATTTTTTTCATTAATTATTTCAATGATTGTGGCAGGAATAAGTTATGCAGGTCCTCTTGGAACGGACGGAAACAAATCTCTTGCCAGCACAAGCCATCAAATAAATACATGGAGCAACAACAACAAGATAACGGTGACATGGACAAAGCCTGGAGATGATACAACTTTTGGCAGCGTTGTGGGTTATTCAACGGTATGGGATACAAAATCAAACACAATGCCCGAGGCTACAATAACACTCGAGTCTAATGCAACGACAACTACAAGCAATGCGCTTAGTGACAGCCAGTCTATATATTTCCATATAAGGGTGATATATAGTGATGGTTCGCCTATTGTCGCCGACCATCTTGGTCCTTTCTACATCGATGCAACTGCCCCATCTGCCCCAGGAAGCTTTACCATTACGAAAGGAGATGGAAAGCTTACATTGAATTGGACGAACCCAGGTGATTTAGATTTTGCAGGTGTTGTTATAAGAAGAGATACAAGCGGATATCCTACAAGCGCAACAACAGGTACTGCTGTAGCTACAGTTACCAGCACACAATATGCAGCCGGCGCATTGGCTTCATATACGGACACAGGTTTGACTAACGGTACAGCTTATTATTATTCGCTTTTTGCATATGATCAAAGAGGCGCAGAATCGACAAGGAATTATTCATCGGTGGCACAGGCAAATTCAAAACCTGAATCATCAGGAGGAAGTTCTGCCCCGCCCACGGTCAGTTCAACCAATCCTGCGAAAGACGCAACAGGGGTACCAATAAATGCAAACATAAATGTGGTGTTCGACAAGGATATGAACAGCGCTTCCTTTACAACAACAACCTTTTCGGTTAAAGATGCCTCTGGAAATGCTATCAACGGTTCGGTATCATATACCTCGGCAACCAAAACCGCCAAGTTTACACCATCTTCAAACCTTACTGCCGGCAAAACATACACGGCAACGATCCTTTCCGGAGCAAGCGGTGTAAAGGACTCGCAGGGCAATGGTCTTGACGGAAACGGAAATGGCAAGGCAGAAGATGCTCCAACAGACAACTATGCATTCAATTTTACTACAACAGCGCCCCCTAAGGTTACCTCGACCACGCCAGCAGATGGCGCTTCTGTTTCGATTTCATCATCTAATACAAGCATTGTTATTGCCTTTAGCAAAGCTATGAATACATCAACAATTTCAACAACAAATATCATTGTAAAGGATGCGAGCGGCAGTGTAATAGCCGGAAGCGTATCGTACAATACAACCGATAATACAGCAACCTTTACTACAACAAGCCCTATATCGAAGCCTACAACCGTTACGGTCACCATAAAAGGCGGTACCAGTGGTATAACCGATGCGGATGGTGTTCAGCTTGACAGCAACGGCGATGGAAAACTCGACGGAAGCGACGGTGACAAAACATTCTCATTTATGGTACAAAGCACGTTCAATTTCGATTTGTCCTTTTCTTCCGGATGGAACCTCATATCTTTTCCTCTTGAATTGACAAACAGTGCTATCGGAACAGCGCTTAATGGTATAGCAGGAAAATACCTAATTGTTTGGGAATTTACACCGCCATCAACTTGGAAGAGCTATGATCCCTCTGACCCTGAATACAGTGATCTTCAAAACTTCACTGCTGGAAAAGGTTATTGGATAAAGATGAAAGAAAACAAGAATATTTCAGTAACAGGTAAGGCAATATCGCAAAATATAAACCTTGGTTCTGGATGGAATCTTATAGGATATATAAAAACACATTCCATGACAGTAGGAACAGCGCTTAATGGTATAGCAGGAAAATACCAAATTGTTTGGGAATTTACACCGCCATCAACTTGGAAGAGCTATGATCCCTCTGACCCTGAATACAGTGATCTTCAAAACTTCACTGCTGGAAAAGGTTATTGGATAAAGATGAAAGAGGCTGCATCTCTCACATTACCTTAGGCCAAGACTATTTTAATGTATGATTTGCGCGTAATGAAAGTTATGAAATACAACAATGCAGAATGGATTATGTTTATAAGAATTTTTAATTTATATTTATGAGGGAGGCAATATGAAAAAGTATTTAGTTTTCCTGGGCATAGTTGCATTATTTTTTGCCTGGACTACTTCCGGATTTGGAATTCCAAACCTGGGAATTACTGTAAATGCAAAATTGAAACTTGACGGGGCTGAACTGACTTCTGCAGATCCGACGATTTCAATCAAATTCAAACATGCGAACGATACCCTCGTAGAGCCAGAGGATGCAGTATGTACGACTTTTGGCTGTAAAGGGGGAAGCCTTTCGACCATATTCAGTTACGGTCTTGCAACCAAAGGGACTGAAGGTGAGAACCCCAATGGTGTAACCGCAGGTGAAACTGTGAAGGTCGAGATTTATAAGGATGGTAAAAAGCTGAATATTGCATATCCGGTAAACGGGCAGATCATAATGCCCAATTATGGTGAGAAGTTGGGTTTTGGCGGACCAAAAGGCACCCCAGATGATGCCTCCCATACATTTGCAACGCCCTTTATAGTAACGACTCCTCAGGTCACAACAATAGTGATAGATGCTTCAGGGAGTGTAACGACAGTTGCCTCCGGCAGTAAATTACAATTCAAGGCGACTGGCACTTATGATGATGGCACTACCGGTGATATAACAAATTCAGTAACATGGAATTCGTCAAGCCCAACCACTGCTACAATTGATGCCTCAGGGAATCTTACGGGTATCAAGGTTGGGTCTACGAATGTGACAGCAAGCGCAGTGACAACATCCGGAACAGTAAACAGTAATGTCGTAAACATAACCGTAACACCAGGTCCAGCAGCAAACTTAGTTAAGGGTACCGGAGATGGTCAGACCGGTAAGGTCGGGGCAGCGCTTGCCAATCCTTTCGTTGCTCAGATAACAGATGCAAACGGAAATGGGGTGCCCGGCGTGAATGTTACATTTACCGTTACTGATGGAAGCGGTAATTTCTCGGGAGAAACAGCCAAAACAGTAGCAACCGATGCAAGCGGAAACGCCTCTGCAACCCTTACGCTCGGAGAAAAGGTTGGGACAAACAATAATAAAGCAAAAGTTGGTTCAGGTGCATTGACTGAGGTCAATTTTACTGCATCAGCGGTAGCCGGTGACGCAAAGGAGATGACAAAAGGGACAGGCGATGGACAGAGTGCAACAGTAGGTACCGCACTCGGAGCCCCTTTTGTGGTTAACGTTGTTGATCAATATAAAAACCCGGTTGCCGGCGTGGATGTTACGTTTACTGTCAAGGACGGCAGCGGGAACTTCGGTGGTCAATCATCAGTAAAGGTAACGACAGACGCAAGCGGAAATGCAACTTCATCGACAGTTCTTACACTCAGTACAAAGGCTGGGGCAAATACAGTGCAGGCAACGTCAACCGGACTTGCTGGATCGCCAGTGACATTTACAGCAACCGGAACCGCAGGTGCTCCTAAAAAGATTGAGGTTGTTTCGGATAAGACCCAGATTAGCTGTTCGACAGTCTCAACGGCAAACCTGACCGCAAGCATTCTCGATCAGTACGGCAACCTTGTTGTAAGTGCGACTAACGCAATCACTTATACACTTGATGCGACAACATACGGCACATTAACAACGACAACGCCGATAACTCCGACGGACGGTAAGGCAACGAACATATTAACCTCAAAAGTTGATGCTACAGGAGGTGACATTGTTATCACTGCAAGTGCTACAGGCTTGACTGCTGGAACCACTACCGTAAAGACAGTGCCTTTCTCTCTCAATAAGAATACAGTTACATTAATCGAAGGCCAGACATTTAACTTCAACGTGACAGGTGGTTCGGCGGCTACTGCATGGACACAGACCACGCCTGCAACGGGCACCTTGAGTGCAACGTCCGGTACAACCTCGATTTATACTGCCAGAAAGGCTGGTACCGATAAGATAACGGTAAACGACACAGTAGGCGGAAGCCCGGTAACTGATAGCGCTAATATTACAGTATATAGCCCCGTTACAACAGCCATAACTTCTCCTACAGGCCTTGAAAAAGGGAAGGTATTGGCTATAGGCGCTGCAGGTGGAAACGGTGTGTATACCTATACGTCAAACAATATCGGTGTTCTCACCGTTGATGCTTCTGGTAATGTCACGCCGGTAGCCAACGGAACTACCACAGTAAAAGTGAAAGATGGTGCTGCTTACGATGGCGCTTCAGCAACAAACGAGGCAACAACGGCAAACATTCAGGTTGTTGACAATATTACGGCGGGTACAAAGTATATGGATTATGGGACAGGAGCTGAACATCTTACCGCAAACAGTAACCCCACAGGTGGTACAGGAAAATATACCTACACCTCAAGCAATACGTCAATTGCAACCGTTAATCCGACAACCGGCGTTATTACAGCAGTTGGAACAGGTACAGTGACAATCACTATCACAGATGCAAGCTACAACAATATAACGACCACACAGACAGCAAAAGTATATGTACCTCTTGCAATTCAAAACAGTTCAGGCTCAACCATAACAAATGCAACTGCAACGGCTGGGGTTGCAACAACATTCAAGGCACCGGCTACAGCCGGAAGTGGTACATTTAATTGGGGTGTAACAGGACCTGCGGCAGCAACGCTTACTCCAAGCACTGACACCAAGTCAGTTACTTTTACTGCACCTACGACGGGTACCTTTGCCGGGGAGTATACATTGACTCTAACAGATACACTTTCCGGTTTTACGACAACGATAAAGGTCAATGTACCTATGTTGCTTACGCCGAATACGAGCACATTCCGCAGCGATGCAGGAGTTCAGAATTTCACCGTCAGCGGTGCGGCTGGTGGTTCTTCGTATACATGGACTATGGTTGTGTCAACGTGTGACCCGGCAAATCCGGCAACCTGCACGGCAATACCTGCGGCTGATATTCCAAAATACGGAACACCAGGGGGTTCAACGACTGCAACGGAGACATTTACCCCTGCGGCAGTTACCCAGACTATGAGCTTCAAATGGAAAATAGTTACGAACGATCCGGCGTTGAACGCGGCAGGTCTTCAGACCTTTTATAGCGATATTATGCGCATAGTACCTGTCGCCGAGTTTGTAGTGACTTTGACAAGTGGAGGAGTTCCAATCAATGGAACAACACATACAATCAATGTGGCTGTATTAACGGATCCTTCAGCTAACGCCAATATTGATGCCAATGGGCAGGTTAAATTTAACAGACCGGATACCAGTGGTACAAACCTCTATCAGGTAGTTGATAAGTCAACCCCACCTACATTCATAAATAAGAATGTATACTCTTCATCAAAGACGCTGACTATTCCTTTGGATACCCAGGCAGGTACAATTAGTGGTAAGGTGACCGACAAAACAACAGGCACTGCAATTGGTGGCGCTGATATGACGGCTACACACACAAGCCTGCCGGTTACCAGCCAGTATGAGGCAACCTCCGCAACAGGCACAGGCAATTACACGATATATCTTCCTACTGGGGTTCCTACCACCGGTTGGACGGTATCTGCAAGTAAGGATAACTATGAAAACGGATTCCTTCAGAATGTTGCACTAAACGCAACAAATCAGGATATTGCGCTCCAGCCTCAGACAACAGTCAGTGTAGGTGTGACCACAACGGCTACAACAACGACCATAACCATCGAGGCAAGCCCTGCATTCAATAATACAGGTGTAGAGATCGCTGTAACTAAACTTTCCGGAAGCGGATCCATTGGTGCTGCAACATGGAATGGCAGCGGTAAATATACGGTAGCATATGATGCCGCAGGCGATTTTTCTGTCAGGATAAAGGCAGATACTGTAAAAACACCGCGTGATGTAACGAGCGGTTATTTTGCAGATACGGTCTATAGTTATCAATCGGGCTCCACAGGTGCTGCAACAACGAATGTAGACGTAGGAGGCGCCTCAGTGGGGTTGACTGCTTCAGGACAGACGAGTAGCGTTGAAGTACCTACAGGTGGCGTTACAACAAACGCTGTTGTAATGATCTCACAGATACAAAAAGGCTCCACAACAGCAACTACAACCACAGGTTCTCCGACTTACGTCTATGATGTATCGATTGTTGACCCTACAACGGGTAATCCAGTATCTGCGGCAAATATAAAAAGGGTTATTATCAAAATACCGTTTGATTTGAGTGTCGTAAACCCCGGCGACTTTGAGGCAGGAAAGTTTGTAATTTACCATGCCGCAGACCGAGCCGCCCTTGAGGCAGGCAATGCAACAGCAGTACCTGTTTCTGATATCATAAGTACCGATTATGTTGGCGACGGTAAAGTAGGCTCGGTCACATTCTCCGTATCATCGCTTTCAGTATTTGGAATTGGAGGTAGCAGCGGCGGCGGTATTACATCTGTAACAGGCGGTGGTGGTGGGTGCTTCATTGCAACAGCCGCGTACGGATCATATTTTGCGCCTTATGTAAAGATTCTGAGGAACTTCAGGGATATGGTGCTTCTCACAAATTCAGCGGGGCAGGCTTTTGTTGACTGGTATTACAGGACATCCCCACCGATTGCGGATTTTATTGCAAAGAGCGAAATCCTTAAAGGATCCGTGCGTATTATGCTTCTACCGCTTGTGGGATTCAGTGCGCTTTCATTGCAGATAGGACTATTCTGGAGTTTGATGCTTGTGCTGCTGGTGTTAGCAGTGACGGCGGTACTTTTGAAAAAGGCTTATAAAAATGTTTCAGTGCAAAATTGATATTTATATTATCCTTACAGGTTTTAAGTTCCTGTAGCTAAAAAAAAGGGGAACAGGCAGAAGAAGCTTGTTCCCTTTTTTTGAAATTGTGTTTGGAGGTTAAATTATGAGATCGCGAGCAATTAAAACCTTATTGTTTACATTTTTTACAGTATTTCTGATTGTCTCTGCATCATCAGTTGCTGCGGCAGATAATCCTTTTGTCGGGAAATGGGGATATACATTGATCTCAAAAGGCATTTCGACCTGGTATGGCTGGAAAACAGAGGCTGGAACGATTGAATTTGGTGCCATAGGGCCATCGGGCACCGGTACAGCGACGTCTACGTTTAAGGAAAGTGCAGACGTTTGTCCTGATGCAAATTATTGCAAGGCATCTGCTACCCAGAATCACACCTATGTATTAAATACAGACGGTACGGCAACCCTTGACGGAAAAATGGTGCTTGTATTGTCTCCGGACGGAAAGGTGGCCATCGGTGATGGTACATTTAGCGCCTACGAAATTCTGTTTTTCACAGCGGTAAAAATGGATGACAACAAAACTTATTCTAATGCCGATGTGATAGGTCAGTATTATGGTGTTTCGTATGAGCGTGATATGCAAGGCCAGGATAGAGGATACTACAGGGCTGAAACCAATGTTTCTACAATGAGTGATGGCGGCACGCATGTCAATGTAGTAAGAAACGGAAGTCTAAACGGAGATGGTACAATATATACAATCAATAACGAACCTATGATTTTCAATGTTGCAACCGATGGAACGTTCAATGCCAATGGCATGGTGACAGGCTATGCCGGATATGGCAAGGTAACGGTTTTTTCAAATGCACACGGGGGAGTTGCAGATGATTTTATGAGTGTTATTGCCCTGAAAAAGCATGACAGGGACTACACACAGGCAGACCTCCAGGGTACATGGACAATAAGTGCCTTCGGAGATAAAGCAACGGATGTACGTGCTGAATTCGGAACTATTACTTGCGACGCTGCAGGTATCTGTACGTCGGAATTTAAGCAAAGAAAATCTGACGGCACTCTTGCTTCAAAAACTCGAACGCCTCAGACATTATCAGTGGCAGCAGATGGAAGCATTAACAGCTTTTTATTAACAAATAGCGCACCCCATTTTTCCGGGGCCATTGGCAACGATGGAAAGGTTATGCTTCTCGTGATGAACCCGGATTCTTTAAATGACAGGGTCCTTGCCGTAGCGGTTAAAAAACCCGCAACGCAGACCATCTCCCTTTCCGGCAAGGTTCAGGACCCCAGCGGGAACTATGTAGGCGGTATCAAGGTAGAGGTTGCAGGCAATGCCTCCATACCTGCTGTCTATACCAATTCTAACGGGCAGTACACGGTGACAGGTATCCCGTCAGGTCAGGACTTTACTCTGAGATTTACTATGAATGGGGCACTTCCTACATATACACCCATCTTTAATCTTACTGAAAACACAACATTGCCCACGTATTTCCGTCTCTACCCTGCCAATTGGACTACCAATCCGGCTAATCCGGCGAATATGGGCATCATCAATGGCAGAATCCGTGAAAGCGGCGCTAACTGGGAGACAAGCACGATAAGCGGCGCCACTGTTTCTCCATCAACAGGGACTGCCGAATATTCTATTAATGGCTATACAATAGGCGGTGAATCCACCTTCGCCAATGGTCAGTGGTTTGTCAGGAATGTAACTCCGGACACCGTGGTAATAGTCGCAGGTACAAAAGACGGCACCACGATACCGTCAAGAAGATACATGGCTTTTGCCGATGGAGTAACATCAGGCGCATTATTTGCAACAGCCGATACCGGGACGATATGGGTGAGCGGAAAGATTATGAACGGCAATACACCCGTTGGTGGAGCGGCAGTTGCAAAAGTTACCGATAATACGAGCGGACAAACCGGTACGCCAGGCACCACAACAAAAAGTGACGGCAGCTTCACGCTCACTGGTCTTCCATCCGGCAGCCTTTTCTATCTCAAGGTAACAAAAGATACTTTTGTGCCTTCTTATGTTACCTATAATTCTACCTCAAACTATACAGACTATTCGAGGCCCTATCCACTTTTTACACAAGCACAGTTGAACAATATGGGTATACAAAGTGGAAGAGGTATGATTCTCGGTAAAGTAAGAGACAATCATGACCCTGACCTTGGACCGGTGGAAGGTGTGACGATCTCTTATACGAGTAGTCAGGGAAAAACCTATCGTGTAATGTATAATGATGGAACAAATTATGTCGCTGGCAGTGCTACATACGGTAATGGCTCTTTTGCTATTTTTGATGTGGCTGAAGGCGATACTGTGACAGTCAAGGCGACAAAGGCATGCTGGAATTTTTCAGACCGGCCGTATATAACCCACGCAAACAGTACTGTATTGTCGTCAGTGAAGGGCGTACATGCTGAGAATTGTGGTGAAGAGACTGCAATACAGAATGGTTTTCAAACTGCTGTTGGATTGTATAACCAAAAAAATGAAGCCTTTTTCACCAACTATGTATCACAGAATTATTTCAACAATGGTCAAAGCTACAATGCTTTCCATTCAAATGCACAGAACGAGTGGGCTAACCCCAATTTCCAGCAAATGACATACACGTTTAATGGTGTGACCATCACCGGTTCTGACACGGCCACAATAAACGTCACATGGGGTACTGGGGAGAACGAGAATATTTACATGAAGAACGAGGGCGGAACTTGGAAACTCTATGGCAACCAGGAGAAATACCGTATCGACGCATTCTCTTTCAGGCAGCAATATAATATTGATAATACATATCACACACCCTCTAATAAATATTATGCCGGTTTCTCAATTGATGACCCAAGCGGTTCTATCATTTCAGCGACAGTTTCAGGAACAGGAATAGGCAGCTCGCTTAATTTTAGCAAAGGAAGGGGCAATCTTTGGTTTCCGCAATCGGTGGAATTTGGTGCAAACCCGCCTTCTAATGCCACATACACGATTACTATAACTGATGCGAGCGGTCAGCATACTTATAACAGGACAGTAAATGGCGGGGTTGCGGCATATGCAACGAATCTCAA